>Ga0209541_10000510_pt1 | contig 76309 bp, 108 predicted proteins | sample RifCSPlowO2_01_FD_184027 | JGI IMG/M metagenome (GOLD analysis project Ga0209541, IMG submission 184027) | Groundwater microbial communities from Rifle, Colorado - Rifle CSP2_plank lowO2_0.1 (SPAdes) (version 2) | ecosystem: Environmental > Aquatic > Deep subsurface > Groundwater | place...
GATGGTCCAAGGAAGAACCTTGGTTCTTCTTGTTAGCAATCCACTGCAATACCACTATGCGAACTGGGCTTAAATTTCAGAATAAAACTAAACTTATAAATCTTACCAAAAATACTACATACTTGAACTTATAGGCACTCTTTCGCCAAACTGCGCGATAGAACCAGTACTAGCAGCTGTAATCAACATTAACGCGCACATAATCATTTCTCTTCTACTCTCTCGACTGGCAGAAGCATATTCAGGATACTTTCTTGTTTCTTCAATTCCACGAATAAGCTGCTCTATCAATCCTTCCTGCCTGTCTAAAGAACTAGGAAAATCAGCTATTTTTTTCAAATCCTCCTGCATTTTTCTCAAATTCCACTCTTCAAAATTATCACAATCTAAATATACTACTTGTTTTCTTATATACCCATTTAATCGACGGTAAGAAATTCCCTCTCTTGTTAACATATCAACTAATTTATCAGATTTCATATTCTTCATAAACAAGAAGACTTAATAAATATTATTCTTCTATACTATATCATTTATTTTTCTTCTTCAGCCAGCTTCTCAGCTCTTTTAATCATCTCTTTTTTCAAGCCAATAAAAACCCCTCCATCTTTTCCTTGAACATAACTGCTTTCTCCTGGCTCAATAATTTTATTCAGCTCATCTAACTCAATATCAATATGAGTAATCCTCGCATTGCTTTTTCCCTTGAGATGTATGTAAACATCTGCTTTTCCTATTTTTATTTTTCCTTCTCCTTCACCTGTCATCTTCTTTGTTTTTTCCTCTTTTATTTTCTCTCTTTGATAATATTGAAAAAAAGATCTGCTTTAAATCTCTTTCTATTTATATTAACTAAATAATATTGATGAATTACCCCAAAATGAGTCATAACTATCTTCTTTCTCAAATCTTTTTCTGAAAATTGTTTTGTTGCTAATGATAAGGTTCTAAAAACTAAGCACTGAACATGACAAGGAAAAAATTGCTTTTTATCAACAAACTTGTCAACATTATAATAAAAATGTTTATAAGGCAAAACAAAAAGTTTATATCTTTCACTAGAATATTGTTCCTGGACATAATTAAAAACATTCTTTAAAGTTTTTATTTTATCTGTTGACTTTAAACTCATAGCAATTTTCTTAATTTTTTCTGTTATATTTATTTTTGTTTTTATTAAAAAATTAGGAAAGAAAATTAAAGGAATTAGAAAAAACAAACAGAAATAAGACAAAATTATTATAATTATCCAGATAGCTATCATTTTTCCTTTTCACCTCTTACATAAAACTTCATAAAAACTGGTTTTTTAAACTTCAGAAATCTTTTATGGATTTCTGATAGTCGTCAGGAATCCTGGAAGGAATTCCTTAGATAATTTAATCCGCAAACTATTCCTAAAAAGCAAGTTAAAATTGCAAGATAAATAGAAAAACTAAAACCAGCAATTATTGAGGTTATTGTTGCAAACTGAAGGAAAGTTGTTATTTTTGCTATATACTTTACCTCATACAAATCTTTATTCTTTATTACTCTTATTATCAAAGCAGGAAAGTCAATTATCTCTCTTGACATCAATAAAAAAAGCATAATCATAAAATTTTCTTCCTTAAAATTTCCCATTAAATGAGAGATAACTAGAGAGATAACTACTGCAAGAGTAAAAATTTTGTCTATCACTTGATCTAATCTTGCTCCTATTATAGTTGTCTGATTGAATTTTCTTGCAACAAAACCATCTAAAGCATCTGATAAAGCAGCTATAACAAAAACTATTGCAATAGAAATCCTTGAAAAACCAGAAAAAATCATATAAACAATAAAAAAAGTTAAAATTAATCTGAAAAGAGTTATTATATTAGGAATATTTAACTTAAACTCTTGTTTAAGCTCTTGCTTTACTTCTTTTACCTTTTGTTTTCTTCTTTTTTTTCTTGCTAATTTTTCTGCTTCGGTTCTCATATCTGATTATAGATAGCAAGGTTTAAAAGTATATCTCCTTAATAAGAATATAGCGGGATAGAGGAGCTTGGAGTCCTCGCAGATTTGCTTACTAAAACAAAGCGAAAGGCCCATAAGGGAAACTCTAGGACACCCTGAGAACGTGTGGTTCAAATTGCGGTTTAGAGAACATCTAACCCATGGAAGTCCCACTCCCGCTATGTTTTTTATTTTTGAAAAATGACAGAAAATAAAAATATTTTTTTATCAGACGCAGACCCGAAAAAATTACTCGTAGATGTATTAGAAGAGACACATTTGCAATTATATTTTAAAGAAGGATTAAATGCAGAGGCGATAGCATTCTTAAGAGAATTGGAAAGTACATTTTATATGCCAGCAGAGCAATACATAGAGGACTTTCAGATCTTCTTAAAGGGAGAAGGAGTAATGAATGGAACATGGATGAACGCCGCGCCTATAATATTAAAAGATGGTACAAGAGTAACCGCCCTATCTTTAATAAGCACCTTGACAAAGGGACCCCCCGCAGCACTAGTTTGTTTAAAGAAGAATGAATATTTACCTAAAAGATTAAGGTATATGATTGATAAATTTAAAGAAGCAAGAATAACTGAACCTACAGATGGACCAAATAAGAATTATCTAAAATATGGAAAGGCATATGCTAAAAGAAAACCATTGGATGCTCGATTGAGACACGAATGTTTTAAGAGAGATAGTTATAGGTGCAAAGAATGTGGAGCAACCAATAAAGAGAAGATGTTATGCGCGGACCATATTGTGCCCGTTTCACAAGGAGGCACAGATGAATTAGACAACCTACAAACGTTATGCGATGATTGTAATCAAGCAAAGTATAATAAAACATATAAAACAGGATAAAGAAAAATTAACAAATAATCTGCTGGTTCTCTTATCTTAAATTTTTATTCAATTTCTCTGCTCCTTTCATTAAATTTTTTTCATTTAGCCTTATTCAGGCTCCAACTTAATTCTTTCGGTTTTCAACCACGCTTCGCTGAAAGAAATAAGAGAGCCTTCATTTTTGCCGGCTATGGAAAAAATTTTGTCATTTCAGGAGCAAGTTAAATTAGAGACAAATAAAAATTTAAAAATCATAAACTACTTCAATAAATACATGAAAAGATTAACAAATACAAAAAAGAGTTTAGCTGAGTGCGTTGGTTTATGGCTAGCAGAAGGAAGCACAAAATCTAAAGCTGAGATTACTTTTACTAACAGCCAATTAGAACTAGTTGATTTATTTTACAGAACAACAAAAGAGCTTTTTAAGGATTACAAATACAATACAAGAATCTATTTTTATTCAAGTGATGGTAGAAAAATAAATTTTCCTTATCTTGATTGTAAGTTAAAATTTTATATTGATAAAAGAACTAAAGAAAATTATTTTATTTTTAGGTTGGCTTCTGTCAAATTAGTTAAAAAATGGAACGAAATAGTAAAAGAGGTTTTATTAAAAAGAGAACTTTCTCCTTATGTTTTAAGAGGATTTTTTGCAGGAGAAGGCAATATAAAAGAGGCATCTCACAATTCAAGAGTTCTAAGAATCTCTCAGAAGATGCAAAAGGAATTTATTGATAATTCTTTAAATCATTTGAATATAAAATATAAATATATCCCAAAAGAAATGTCGTATGATATATCTGGAAAATGGAATTGGGATATATTTGCTAAATTAAGATTAGCAGATTTGCATCCGAAAAAGAAAAAGAAATTCTGGGAAGTTTATTCTAAATTTAAAGAAGAACATTATGAACACAATTTTATTAGAAACAATATTTTAAATGTTCTAAGTGGACCAAAAACATCAAAACAATTAGCAGAGATTTTTAATAGGACTCCTGCAAGAATTCAGGATATTGTAATTGAATTAAAAAAACAAGGCAAAATAAATAATTTTAGAGTTAGAAGTGTTGATTATTGGACTAAAGATAAGGATTTAGTAATAATCTCAAAGCTTAAAAATGATTATTTGCTATTCTTAGACATGCTAAAACAAACATCAGAATTTGCAAAACACTTCAAAGTTAATTGGAAATCTTCATTTAGAAGATTAGAAGAACTTAAAAATCTAAATCTTGTAAGGAGGGAAAAGGATGGAAGATGGATAAAATTGCCAACAGACAAAAGAATCCTGATAATTTAACATGCTAGTCTTGGGCATTGACGACTCAGGCAGAGAATAATTTTAAGATTATTCGCCTTTAGGACCTGTCATAGGCCCGATGATCCTAGCTGGATGTTTGATAAATGAAGAAATAGAAAAAGAATTTAAAAAATTAGGAGTAAAAGACAGCAAAAAGTTAACTCCAAGAAAAAGAGAAATTTTAGCAGAAATAATAAAAAAGCAAGCCTTAACATTTAAAGTTTTAATTATCTCGCCACAAGAAATTGATGGAAGAAATCATATAGGAATAAACTTGAATAGAATAGAAGCAATTAAAGCTGGTGAGATTATAAACAAGATTAATAAAGGATTTGATAAGATAAAAGTTATAGTGGATTGTCCTAGTCCAAACATAGAAAAATGGAGAAACACACTAAAATCTTATGTAGAAAAAAAAGATAATCTTGAATTTGTAGTAGAGCATAAAGCAGATGTAAATCATATTGCTTGTTCCTCAGCTTCCATAATAGCAAAATCTACTCGAGAGAAAGAAATAAGAAAAATAAAAAGAAAGCTAGGAATAGAATTTGGTTCTGGTTACCCAAATGACCCAATAACTCAAAAATTCTTAAAAGAGCATTATAAAACACACAAGGCAGATGGTATTTTTAGGCATACTTGGCAGACAATAAAAAACCATAAACTAAAAAAAGAACAGAAAAATCTCGAGGAATTTTAAACAGCTTTTCCTAAAATTATTTGTTTGCTTCTATAGGTAAGCCCTGATTCAGTGGCTTTATCAAAACATTTAATCATAACAACATCTGAAACTTTTTTGTCATATAAAGGAACAGAAACAATAGGGACATACCCAGAAAATCTTAAAAGCATTATAGCTTCAGGCCGGTCTGCTCTTACATCACATATTATAGCTTGGTAATTAGGACTTTCAGCTTCAGCTTGTCTTAGCATAAAATGAGCAAAATCTCTTCTTCTGAAATCAGGATGAACTCTTATATTTTTAACTTCTCTTACATTTGGTAATTCTTTATGCTGCTGAAAAATTAAATCAGCTACTAAATAATCATTACTAAAGCCAAGAATAGCAGTTTTATAACCACCCTCAATCTCAGCTTCAGCTCTTTGAACCCAATCCTCATAACAAGGATAACCTAAACTCTGTTTAATAAGAAAATTAACTAAATTAGTTAAATCTTTCCTATTTGTTACTAACCTAAATCTAAAATCAAATCCCATAATTAAATTTGAGTTATCAATTACTTAAACTTTTATTTAGTGCGAAATATACTTTACAGAACCGAAACGCTTAATGAAAAGATGTCCGAAGCCAAGTTGCAATCCGAAGATCAGAACTTGATTCTCCCACTCTTCATTATCAAAATTATTTGATATTTTGTTATATATAAATCTTTCTCTAATAATTTGCAACTTCAAAGTAAATATGAATAGAGCAAATTTTTAATAAAAATTTTTAAGACATCTCTTTTCCTCTAAGAACAACATTAAAATTTGCTTTTTTTGCCCTGAAGAAATTTTTTGTGAACTCAAATGCTTTTTCTTGATCATACCACTTACAAGAGAAAATGTCAAGATACACATATTTTGTGGCCCCTGAGCCGTAATGTGCTGAAATTAAAGATGTTTCTATTAATTGAGTCATGCTGAATCCTGTAACTCTTGGATCTTCGCCAAAATCTACAACAACTGTCTCCCCAAATCTCTTTATATCTATTAGTTTGCATAATTCGCGAACATGCTGCTTTACTTTTTCTGCGTTTCTAATTATTTCAGGATCGCATTCATCTAAGTCGATTGAGGTTAAAAGCCCCCAGGAAGTGTTTTTTTCATACTCTTCCTTGGATATGGTTCTCGGCTTTGTTAAGCTTGATGTATCTTTTCTGGCTAAACTAAAATCTAGAGCTAAATGCTTTCCAAGAATTCTTCTCTTGTTACCTCTATAACCTTTTTCAGGATCTTGATTCATCTCAGCTTTGCCTTGTAAATATTCTTCTTTTACTATTTTTTGATTTAAGTTAGTGTGAAAATATCAAAAACTCTCTGAGTTTGTATTGAGTTTTTGAATACTTCAGGATTAAAATCCTGACAGTGCTCGGAAATCATCAGATTTCCGACATACTCAGAAAAATCTGACATTGCAAAGCAATGTTTGCCACATAAATATGGCACTTTATTTTTCTGACATATCAATAAATTAGTTAAAATTTATTTTTAAATCTTTCGCTTTTTTTGAATTTTCGAAATTTCTGGATTTTTCGCCATAAAATTTGCCGTCGATAGAAATTTATAACTAAATAATTACGAAAATTTTTTGGAAAATTCTCCCAAAAACCAAGAAAATCTTGATTAAAATTTTTCTAAATTCTACAGATTTGAACTAAAATAATCTTTATATATGCATATTTTCTTTACTTTAACTAGGGAAAAGAGGAAAATGCCGCACATAAAAAAACTTATACTAAAAGGGTTTAAAAGTTTTGCAAAAGAGACAGAAATAGAATTTTCTAATTCAATGAATGTGATAGTGGGTCCTAATGGAAGCGGAAAAACTAACATAATAGACAGTTTGTGTTTTGTTTTAGGCAGGCTTTCAATAAAAAGTATACGAGCAACAAAATCAGCAAATTTAATTTTTGCAGGAACAAAAGAACATAAGCCTGCAAATGAAGCTTCAGTAAAGTTAATTCTTGACAATTCTGACAAAAAATTTCCCTTGCCAGAAAAAGAAATAACAATTGAAAGGATAGTAAGAAAAAAAGGACAGAGCATTTACAAAATTAATAGTGAGATAAAAACAAGACAAGAAGTTCTTGAGGTGTTAGCAACAGCAGGAATCGATCCTTATGGCTTTAATATAATCTTGCAAGGAGAAATTGATTCTTTTGTGAAAATGTCAGGAGAAGAAAGAAGAGAAATTATAGAGGAAGTAGCTGGAATATCAATCTACGAAACACGCAAGGAGAAATCTTTGCGCGAGTTAGAGAAAACAGATGAAAAACTGAAAGAAGTCTCAACTACATTAAGGGAAAGAACTGCTTATTTAAAAAATTTAGAGATAGAAAGGAAGCAAGCTTTAAGATTTAAAAAATTACAAGAGCTGGAGAGAAGATACAAAGCAAGCATAATAAAAAAGAAGCTTGACGAAAAATTACTCAATCTAAATAATTTAAAAAAACATCAACTAGAGGAAGAAGAAACAAGAAAAAATTTTGTCAAGCAACAAGAAAAAATTTTAAATGTGACAGAGAATTTCCAAAAAGAAATTGATAAAATTAATTTTTTGATACAAAAATCCTCTGGAATAGAACAGACTGAGTTACAAAACAAGATTTCTGATTTGCGAGCTGAGCTAGCTGGTTTAGATGTCCAAAAAACAAATTCAGAATCAAGGATAGAGGAACTAGCTTCAAGAAAAACAAAAATAGAACAAGATATTAAAATAATGCAGGAAAATCTTGAAAAGCTGAGAAAAGAATTTCCGTCCCAAGATAGTAGACTTAAAGAGTTGGAAAAGAAAAAATTCAAGCTTGGAGAAATAGAAAAACAAAGGAAAACTTTCTATAATTTAAAAAGTCAAGATAACACATTAAAAGAAAGAATCTTTGACAAAGAAAAAGATTTAGAAAAAGCAAACAACGAGTCAAATTTCTTGTTACGGGAGATAGAAAACATAGCTGAAAATTTAACTTTTAAGGAATTAGAATCAGCTGAGAAAGAATTGAATAAATCTCAAGATGAACTAAAAGCAAGTCTAAGAAATTTAGAAGAAAAAGAAGAGAAGAGAAAACAGCAAGAAAAAATTATCATTCAAGCAACTACTGAAATAGCAAATTATGAGAGAATAAAAAAACAAGTTTCAAGTTTAGATATATGCCCTTTATGCAAGAGCAAAATTACTCCAAGCCATATAAAAGAAGTTTACAAAGAATGTGACGAGAAAATCTTGTTTTCTCAGAAAAGAATTCAAGAATTAGACAAAAATATAGAAGATGAAATAAAAAAACTTACCGAGTATATTTCTATACTTCAAAACAGCATAAGAAAAACAGAAATTAATCTAGTCAAGATAGAAAACATAGAAAGCAAAAAAGAGCAGATTAAAAGATTAGGCAGGGGACAAGAAAGCTTGAGACAAGAGATTTCTAATTTAACTAAGGAGAAAATAAGCTTGGAGAAGAAACTTCAAGAATATAAAGATATAGAAGAAACTTATGATAAACTTTTCTTTGAGATTCAAGAGATTTCTTCTATTAGCAAAGAGAATTTAGATTCTGAATTAGCTTACAAGGAGAGGGAATTAGAAAGAACAAGACTATTAATAAAACAATCAGACAGAGAAGAAGAATCAATAACTCAAGAATTAGAAGAGATAAAAAGCTTAATAGAAGAAAAAGAATCCAAACTTGAGGAAAAAGAAAAAGAAGAGCAAGAAATAGAGAAAAAATACCACAAACTGCTTGAGAAGAAAACAGAAATAGAAAAAGAAATCCACAAACAAAATATAGCTTTATTTGAAGCAAGAAATAACATAAGCAATACAGAAAACAAAATAAACAACTTAAAAATAGAGCTAGCTAGAATAGATGCAGAAAAACAAAACCTAGAGATAGATTTCTCAGCTTATCAGGGAATAGAAACTATTAATTTGCCTGTATATATTTTAGAGGAAAAATTAAATCAAGCTAAAATTGCCCTGCAATCAATAGGCTCTGTAAATCTAAGAGCATTAGAAGTTTATGATAAAGTAAAAGAAGATTATGAGGAGATATCAGAGAAAGCATCTATAATAGAAAAAGAAAAGCTTGAGATATTAAAAATAATTGAGGAAATTGACAAGAAAAAAAGAAGAACTTTTGTCAGGACATTAAATGATATTAACAACTTGTTCAACAGGAATTTTTCTCAGCTTTATACTAAAGGTTCTGCTTACCTTGAGTTAGAAAATCTTAACGAGCCATTCTCAGCTGGTTTAGATATAATAATAAAAACAGGAAAAGGAAAATATTTTGATGTTACTAGTTTATCAGGTGGCGAGCAAACTTTAATTGCTTTAAGTTTGATTTTTGCAATCCAAGAATATAAGCCATATTCTTTTTATATTTTTGATGAGGTAGATGCTGCTTTAGACAAGAGAAATTCAGAGAGACTAGCAATGTTAATCAAGAGATACATGAAAACAGGGCAGTATATTATTATAACTCATAATGATGCAATAATAACAGAATCCACTATTCTATATGGAGTCAGCATGCAAGAAGGTATTTCCAAGATAATAAGCTTGGAAGTTTAGGGATTTAGTTTGAAAATGAAAAAATATAAGATATATCATTCACAGAATTTACTACTTGGTTTATGAAAATCTTCAAGCTGTATTTATGGTAGCAATTAGCGAAAAGAAAGACCAACAAAAAGTAATAAACACTATAAGACTCTTATTAAATTTCTTCAGGAGAGAAATAGAAAATCTAGTAGATAAAGATTCTATTTGACTCTTCTAATTTTCCCTTCTTTTATATTTTTGAAACTTTCAACTAATTGTTTTAATAGCTCTACATCTATGTTTGCCCGCATTTTTAATTTTTCATACTCTTCTCTTGCTATTGTCACAGTTTCCATATTTGTCTAACTCTCTAAGAATCTTTAAAACTATCGTTTATCAAAGATGTGGGATATTAATCATTCTCGATGAGAAGTTCGAGTAGCAAGTCCTGCTTTTTTTGCCATGTCCATAAGTTCATATAACTTAATTAAATCTGTGTCAGGTATTGATAAGCTTCTTCTATCTAAATAAGCTCTCTTTATTTTATCACTTGTTTGCTCATGACTTGTATATGCATCTTCCTTAGTCATGCCTCTTGCCTCATAAGCTGATAAAAAATAACCCATTCCATCTTCTCCACTAAAAGTAACACATCTGCTATAATTTCCTTGATTACATAGAAAAGTTTCTATGTTCATTCTATTAATTCTAATAGTGGAAGAACACAATATTAAATCTTTTTCAAAGAGCAGTATTGACGATAATCCTTCATTTACCTCCTCTCTAGTTTCGAAACAAATCCTATCTTCATTTTCACTAATCCTTGTTTCTCTCATACTTAAATTAAAATTTTACTATTTAAAAGATTAATTATCCCAAAGTATATATTTAAGCTTGGAAGTTTAAGTATTAAAATAATATTTCTCCCAATCCAAAAATATTAGGCACTCCTCTTAATCTAGAAAAATTAAATTGCTGTCCCACTTCAGTTAGCTCTGTTACCTTACCCTCTAATGGACCTCTTTTAACAACAGCTGTAACTTCAAATTTATATTTTAGATATTTAGTATCAGAATTATTTTCCAGAACTTTAACTTTCATAACCATTCCATCTTCTGTGTACAAGACTTCTTCTCCGGCTTTTAATGAATCTTGTTCTCTAATTTTATATGCCATTTTTCTCTTTTAATTTGTTGAGATTTAGCTTTTTAATAATTTGTGTTTTTGATTATATATTTTTTTCTAATTATCACCTCATTAAGCTTGGAAGTTTAAGATGAACCTTATTTCTATTTTATTCTTTAGTTTGAAAAGGCTGATTTTATTATGTCAGAGAAATTAAACTGCATCCTTTAGGATGCAGAAGTTGCAAAGCAACTTCAGATTTCTCTGAGCAACCGAAAATCTATCAGATTTTCGGGGGCAGAAAATTTCATAATTCAACAAAAAATTTTCTGCATCCAAAAAACTCACAAACCATACACTTTAGGGCGTGGTAAACTCTTCAGAGTTTTTTTGATTTGATGTCTATTAATAAAACTTTCCCAAGCCTTGCATTTCTTATAAAAAACTTTATCTTTTTTTTCTAGTTTTCTCCAGAATTTTTCATCAGTATTATGCCTTAACAAATAACAATGAGTTTCAGCCATATCCTCTAAAGGATGAACCAACCCCCAAAGACTTGCCACACCTTTAGTTCTTATATAAAGAACAGGAGGAAATACTGAACCAATTATAATATAAAATGCTCCTTTTATGGCATAAGGAAAATGAGGAGGCTCTCCAGAATTTACCCCAGAATTTACCCAATCTGTAGCAAATCTTTCAGCAACATATTTGTCTTGAATGGCATTGAAGGCAAATGAATGAGCAGCTTCATGACTAAATAATTCTGAGTCTCTTGGTCCAAATAACAAGATTTTTTCTATTAAACTTCTATTCTTTATATGTATAGGATACCTCTTATCTGTTGCATCTGGATTTACATAACCTCTAAGTAAAATAGGAGGATATATTTCTTTATACACATCCAAATTATCAAAAAACCATTCTTCTATCATCACACTACCAAGATTTTCCTTAAAATATTCAGGACATTTCTCTAAATCTTTGTCAATCCTATTTAATAAGCCAGGAAGATTACCAAATAAATAAGTTCTGCTTAAAGGATTTTTTGCTACTACTTCAACTCCATGCTTTTCTCTTATTTTTCTAGTTAAATCATCTAATTTTTGAGTTGACATGCATCCTGCTAAACCAAAAGATAATAACAATCCAAGCAAACCTAACTTAACTCTTTTCAAGTTCATTTTAAAAATTAAAAAATCATCTTATTATTTTTTAATTCTTTTCTACTTATAAAAATTTAAATTAATGATTAACGAGACTGAAAATAAGAGGCAAGAAAATTGAATAATTCATTAAGAGTTGGTTTTTGAAAGACTTCATGTTTTCTCTCTTCTTCTTGCATTCTTACTTTTAGAGCCGGTGCATTACCAGTGTATATAACACAGAGAGTATTAGGTTTAATTTTTTCAATTTTAGCTATTACTTCAAAACAAGCGTGATCTAAACCATCAACTATTGCTGCATCTGGTTGGAATTCTCTAAATGTTTTTTCTAAACCTTCAAGAATCCTAGAAGGATAATCTGCTACTAAAGCATAAGAAGCATATCCTTTATCTTGAGCTATCTCTTCTAATAATTTCGCAATAGATTCATCATCTTCAACTATTAAAATTTTTGGTTTTTCTTTTCCTTCTTCTAAAGTAGTTTCCATCTTATAATAAATTTTTTCTTCCTAATTTAAATATCTTTCTTTCATTCATTTTAAAAATTTAGAAGTTTAAGGATTTCTTGGAATTAAAGCTGTTCCATTTGCCCAAGCCCACCTATTACCACCAGCAGCTCTATATTCTACAACAACTTCTGCATCAGCTGGAATTTGCTTTAGAAAACTTTCCATTACTTTATAATCATGTTCATTAACATGGATTCCCTTTGCTGTATAGTCCACTAAATATTTTCCATTCATCTCGCAATAATCTCTTGCTGAAATTGTAAGTATTTTTTCTAATGGAAATTTCATTTTCTTTCTAACTTGTTTTTATTTTCAAACTTAACTTCATCACCCTCAAATCTCAAAATAAAAAAATCACCTCAAATCTCAAACAAAAAAAATAAAAAATAAAAAAATAAAAAAAATTAATAATAGCTTTCTTCGAACTCTTCAGCTTTTTCTGGTCTTCTTGTAAGCAAAACAATCAAAACTATCAATAAGACAACAAAAATTATTGCCAATATCACAGTCAAGATTGTCAAGTTGCTAGTTCCTACACCTATAACACCTGCTACTTTTCCCTTAACAACATTTGCAGTCATAACAGCTCTTTGCACTAACTTGTTCTCAGAGTTTACATTAACAGCAAATGAGTAAGTTCCTTCTCTGCTTCCTGCTTTAACTTGTATCTCAACAACTTTGCTTGAACCAGCAGGTACAGTAACAACAGGCTCTGTTACAGAAACTATCAATCCTTCAACTGTTTCTGGTATTAACTCATATACTCCTATATTTCTTCCTGAGTTAACTAAAATTAAAGTGTATGTTGCTAGCCCCTCTACTGCTACTTCTTTTGCTAATACAGGAACAATTACCTTAGTTGCTTCTTCTGCTCCTACAATTGTAACTGCTCTTTTCACACTGCTGCTTACATCGTCATTATAAGCTTTCACAACCAAGTCATAAGTACCAGCTAATACTGTTGCAGGTATTTTCAAATAAATTCTTCTTTCAGTTGCATCTTCATTGTCATCATCATTATTATCTTCTTCCCAGTCATCAGTTGGAGTTAGGTCTCCGAAATAAGCTCTCTTACTTATCATTAATTGAGGAATGCTTACCTCAACTATCAAGTCTTCAAGCTCATCTCTTCCCATGTTCTTAATAACTACATCTACTGGTATATTAGTTCCAGCATCCACTGTATTATCTACTTCAACAAAAAGAATTTCTGCTTTATCTGGTTCTCTTTGCGCAGATAAAGTGTAAGCTTTTTCCCAGTTTCCAGCATCAGTCTCTATTCTTGCATAAAAAGTTATATCTTCATCAATCTCATCTAAGTCAAAAGGTATCTCCAAAGAAAGTCTTGCATGATATTCTTTTCCTTCAATTAAGTCTCTGAAATTCTTTTCTGTGCCTTTACTTCTTTCTCCTTGTACCCATGCAGAAACTTCTACATCACTAGCATCAACATTTGCAGTAAAATAAATATCTATAGAGATAACTTCTCCAGCTTCTACTGCAACAACACCGCTTGAAGCATTAACATCATTAACTTCTACTAACCTGACATCAACTACATCAACTGCAACAACTAGAGGAATTACTGCTAGTAAAACCGCTACAAGAAAAACCAACAAATTGGTTTTCATTTTTTTTCTCCTTTCTAAAAATTTCCTTAGTCTTTTAAATTTAATTATCTAGAATAATTTTGGATGCTTTATAAACTTTATGGTAACAACAAGTGTGCTACCTTTATGTAGTGAAAAATAATAGAAAAGTATAAAAAGAGGTTATAACATGGTTATAACATGAAACTTTAGAAAAGTTTCTCGAGCCAATTGTATAAATATTGTATAAATATCGTCGATAAAATGCAGCTAATAAGAAAAACAATAAAATTAGGAAATTCCTCTGGAGTCTTACTGCCTAAAAGTTTGCTTGGAAGTGAAGTTAAAATTACTGTTTTAAACAGGCCTATTAATATAAAAAAGAAAGTTTTGAAAATTCTTGAAAAAGAGCTAGAGGAGATAATAGGAATTTATATCCTGAATAAAGAGCCCCATGAAATTTTAGCTGTCTCAGAGAAAATAAAAAAAATAATTTATAATGAAAAAATAAGAATAATGCTGGTTCCTTTAGATTTAATAAAAAAAGACTTGAAAATCAAGGAAGATTTGAAAAAGAAAATTTTGAATGCAGAGGCAATTTTAAACAAAGCCTTATTGTCAGAGTTAAGAAAAATTATAGCTTTAGATAAATTTTCAGCATCTTTGACGCGTCAAAAACAGGATTAGGGCTTTCATTTATTATTGTTATATCTTTATTTTTAGGCAAAGCTTCAAGCAACTTTTTAATTTCAGAAGTTTCAGTTAATTTATGATTTCTCTCGCCTTTGCTCCCATACTCTATGCCTGAAAAATGTGCATGAAGAGAAGGAAAACTTTTAAAATTTTCATATATTTCTTTGTAAGTTATCTTGCCTTGATTCCTAGCATAAATATGAGCAAAATCAACAGTAAAAAAACATCCTGTATCTTTCACAAGCCTCAAAATCTCATCTACAGAGCCGAAAACATTCAACTTGCCAGTTGTTTCAGGAGCCAATTTAATTTTCCACTTGTTCTTTTTTATTTCTTCTTGTATATCTAAAATCTCTTTTTTTATGTTTTGGTAAGTTTCCTTTTTATCTGTTTTGCCATAATAACCAGGATGAAAAACAACTAAACTTACTCCAAGCTGTTCTCCTATCTTACAACAATTCAAAATTCTTTTTTTGCTTTCCTCAATTTTTTTCTTTTCTCTTGAGTTTAAATTAATCCAATATGGTGCGTGAATAGAAAGCTTTATATCATTTTTCTCTGCTGTTTTTCTAATTTCAGAAATCTCTTTTTCCTGTTCTATTTTGATATATACTCCGTAAGTAAAAGCAATTTCACAAGCTTTTAATCCTAATTTTCCATATTCTTGCAAGTTGCTTGAGGCTTCTTTTACTCCACCTAAACCAGCAGGCCCAAATCTTATCATATAATAAGATTTGGTATTCTTGGAATATAAATCTTTTGATTACTTAACAGATTAAGAAAAATCACAAAGGTTTTTGCAACTCCTCAGCTATTTTTCCTAAATTATCTTTTATATAAAGATGTAATCTTTCAATAAGAATGTTTTGCATTTCCTCTTTTAGCTTGCCAGAACATTTTCTTAAATCATCTTGCGGCTCTCTTATCTCAGCTTTACTAACTAAACAAATCATATCTTCACCTTCTAATTTAATCAAATCAGTAGTTCCTTCTTTTAATTTAAGCAACTTAACATAAATTCTGCAATCTTCTTTGTTTTTTATACTTGGTTTTATTTTGTAAAACCAGGTTGCATCTTCTGCGTTATTTATATAGCTAACTCTTCCGCAATTTTTTAAGGCATTATTAAAGCAAGCTCTTTCCTTGCATTTAGTTGTAAAGAAAAAACTAAAATAAACAGCTAATATAGCTAAAATAGCTACTAAAACAATTATTATCAACCACTTTTTTCCCATATTAAAACTAGCAAATTTTTATTTATAAAACTTTCTTATAAGCCAGTCTACGCAACTAGGCTTTATATGAAGTTATTGTTAATATTTAAATTGGTTTATTATTAATATAATTATAATCTCATTAATAAAGTATACTATTAGTATAATCTAAATAATTTTAAAATAGTAACAATACCAAAAGATTTATAAACTTTGGTTTATAAAAATAATAAAGAAAATGGTAAAGCAGGATTTAAGGATAGGAGATGTTACATTAGAAGGAGTTTTAACAACATCAGAAGAGGTAGATGTAGCAAGAATAGAGGAAATTAAAAGATTAGTTGATTCTAGAGGAGAAACATTAGCAATGGAAAAAGTTCCTATAGAAAAACTGATAAAAGAAAAAACCGCATTAGAAGCTAGACTTAATTTTCCTCAATTAGATGTCTCTTTTTTAAGCATGTCTAATATAACAAGATCTCAAGATAGGAATATTCAAGTTCCTAGATTTTCTGTTTATGGTTTAGATAATAATGTTTTCAGTATGAATGTAAGATATGATGATGGTGCTATTGCTACTGCTATTGCTGGTACTGGTGCTATTGCTACTGCTATTGCTGGTGGTACTGTTGGTCTTGCTGTTGTTGGTGCTGCTATTGCTGGTGGTACTGTTGGTCTTGCTGTTGTTGGTGCTGCTATTGCTGGTGGTACTGTTGGTGGTGTTGTTATTGTTAATTATTATAGTACCATGGTTGATGTTAGTTTTCCTAATTTGCCAAGAGTTTTTACTAACAATTTAGTAAAAGCCACAGAATTTTCTAGATATGCTGAACCTAATGTTCTGGAATGGAGGGAAAGAGCGTATAGATTTAAAGGTAAAGATATTCCAAGAAAAGTAAGAAAAAAATATAAAGTAAAAGATGGAGATGGTATTACTCTAACTTCTCGTTTAAATGGTTTAGTTCCAACAGAAACAAGAGAAAGAATAATGGCAGCATCTAAAGTTTTTTCAAGAGAAAATTTATATATGATAGCAGAAACCAAATCAGAAGAATGGAGTGTTACAAAATTAGTTATAGATCCTCTTGTTGTTGGTGTTTTAGATGATAAATGTTTTTATGTAGATAGATTTAACACAACAAAAATAGAAGAATATGTTAGTAGGGAGTTTAAATAATAATTTTTTTATTATTTTCTTCTTAGATAAAGGTTTCATTAAAAATTATTAAATTAACTCTAATTTTTCCAGTTGCATAGATAAGTTGAATTCTAATCAATTTTCTAAAATAATTGACCTTGTAAATTCTCTCTAAATTTTATCAACAAATATTTATACACTTATCAAATTAACATCTGTTTCTTTGGGATATGCAAAGTTTCTGGCAGCAATGTTCTTAACTCTGTATTTTTCAGCAGAGTTTATTACTATTGGGGTAGCTTTATCTACAACAATCACATAAACTTTTTCTCTAAACCTGTTAAGAGCAGAGAAAATTTCTTTTATGCTAACCTTATCTATTATCTCTAGTTTATTATCCAACAACAAAACAGAGTTGGTATTCTCTACTTGTTTAAGATGATTCTCTATTTTGCTATAATCTATCTCTTTTTTCTCTACTTCTTTCTCTTCTTTTTTCTCTACGTCTTTCTCCTCTACTTCTTTTTCTGCATCATCTTTTCTAAATCTTCTCTTTCTTATCAAAAATTCACTTGCAGGAATTTTTTTTCTTAAACTAGAAAATATTTCTTTGTCAGAAAGCTCTTCTACTTCCCTGCCCTCTGGCGCAAAAGCTAAAAAATCTATCCTTGCGTTATCAATGACATTTCTAGCTATAAGTCTTCCTCCTCTGTCTCCATCTAAAAACAAAGTAATCTCTTTATTATAGCTTAACTCTTTAATTGTTTCTGGCAATTTAGTTCCATCCATTCCTATAACATTCTCTATCTTATTTCTTAATAAATTTAGAACATCTGCCCTGCCTTCTACAACTATTATCTTGTCTTCTTCAATATTACCGCAAGGAAGCTTCTCTTTGCCATACTCTTTTATTTTTGAAGCTCTTGCCTCTTGTTTTATGCTGGTGGTTATCTCTCTAGTCTTAGGCATTTTCTCTTCTATGCTTTCTAATAATTTTTTGGCTCTTTCAAGAATATAATCTCTCTTGTTTTCTCTCACATCCTCTATTTTTTCAACAGAAATTTTAGCAGTGCTTGGCCCTATTCTCTCAATAGTCTCAATAGCAGCAGCAATTAAAGTAGTTTCTGTTTTGTCTAATGCAGAAGGAATTTCTATCTTGCCGATAGTTTTTCCATTTTCTGTTTCTAAACTAACCTCTATTCTTCCTATTTTTCCTTCTTTCTGCAAATCCCTCATTTCAAGCTCAGAACCTAACAAACCTTCTGTCTGTCCGAATATAGCTCCTATAACATCTGGCTTCTCTAATGAGCCTTCAGCTTCAAACTTAGCATAAATCATATATTTGATTGATACTGGTGATATCTTTGCCATTTCAAATTTCCTCCTTATAAACTAAATTTAATTTACATATAGAAAGATATCAATATTCTTTGCTTTTGTTATTGGTTTTCTTGCTTAAAAGCTCTAAAATAAGTATGAGCTAAATGATAAATGAAATTGTGTGTTTTGATGTGATTTGTGAATAATACTTTTTAATTTCTAGTCATTCGACATCTTTCTAAAACTTCATATTTTCTTGCTTTATAAACCTTTCTTTCTGTTTGGCTTTGTGTGTTATCGAGAGGACATTATTTCTGGATAACACAATTAACTCAAGCAATAGAAATATTTAAAAACCTGTAAATATAAAAATTTTCAAGAAAAAGAGATGATAAAAAAGAGTTAAAATGGAAGACGAACTTGAAGCAGATCCTGATGAAGGAATAGAAGATCTGGAGCTTGAGGAAGATAGTGGTTGGGAGTAAATTTTTTATTTGTTTTTCAAGCAACCAAAAAAGAAAGATGTATTAATTCCTAATTACCTAATACTCAACTTTAATTCCCATAAATCTAATTATAATTTTTAGTTTAAAAAGTTATTTTGTTAATAAAAATAGAAAATATCTTGCTTGCTTTTGAAATCCTAAATCTTATTTTTTCTCAACTAATTCAATGCAAACACCAGCAGCAACTGTTGCTCCAGCATCTCTAATAGCAAATCTTGCCATGTGCGGATTATCTTTTTGTCTTTCTAAAACTAAATTTCCAATAGGTTTTATCTTGCAAATAGCAACATCCCCATTTTTAAGAAAATCAGGTTTTTCTTGGCTAACCTGTCCTGTTTTTGGATCTAATTTTTTTTGCAATTCTATAAACTGGCATGGAACTTGAGCTGTATGAACATGAAAAACAGGAGTGTATCCTTTAGCAATAACAGTAGGATGATTTATTACTGCTACCTGAGCAATAAACTCCTCTACAATTGTTGCTGGCTTGTCTGCCTGGCATATAACATCTCCTCTTGCAATATCTTTTTTTCCTATTCCTCTAATATTAACTCCTACATTGTCTCCTGCTTCTGCTTGAGGCAATTGCTCGTGATGCATTTCTATTGTTTTAATTTCTCCTTCTACACCACTGCCAGTTCTTCCAGGCAAAATAATAACTTTCTGTCCTGGTTTCATTATTCCTGTTTCTATCTTACCTACAGGAACAGTTCCTATTCCAGTAATTTCATAAACATCTTGAACAGGCATTCTTAATGGCAACTCAATTGGTTTTTGTGGCTCACCAAATAAATCTAATTGTTCTAAAACACTAGGCCCTTTATACCAAGGCATATTTCCTGATTTCTTTGCAACATTATCTCCTTTTAATCCTGATACAGCAAGAAAATTAACTTTTTCAGGATTAATTCCAACAGTTCTTAACAAACTTGTCAAATCATCTTTAACTTTTTTGAATTTTGCCTCGTCAAAATTTACAGCATCCATCTGGTTAATTATTACTGCTATCTGATCAACTCCCATTGTTCTTAATAACCAGAGATGCTCTTTAGTTTGAGGCATTACTCCATGCTGAACAGCAACTACTAAAAAAGCAGCATCTGCTTGTGAAGCTCCTGTAATCATGTTTTTGACAAAATCTTTATGTCCTGGAGCGTCTATAATTGTAATTTCAAATTTTTGAGCTACTAATTTTTTATATGATAAATCTATTGTTAGTCCTCTTTCTCTTTCCTCTTTGAACCTGTCCATAACAAAAGCAAACTCAAAACCTATCTTGCCATGCTTTTCTGCCTCCTCTCTTAATTTTTTTAATTCCTGTTCAGGCAATAAACCAGTATCATACATAAGTCTACCTATAGTTGTAGATTTTCCGTGGTCTACATGCCCTACAAAAACAACATTTAAATTTGGTTTTGCCTTTGCCATCTTTAATTTGTTGAGATTTAGCTTTTTAAACCTTTCGAAATTTTTTTGAGAAAGGTTTACTTTTGGAAACCTTTTTAAAGGTTTATTTTAAATCTTTCGAATTTTAAAAGTTTAATTACTGGTTTTCAGCTAATTAATCTAATGCACCTAACTAAAGCTCTTTAGTAAAAATATACTGAAAATTAGCTTTAGGATATTTCTTTCTTAATTTTTCAAGTATCTTAATATTGCAATTTTTAACTTCTGCCTCAATTATTCCTGGGGAAGATTTAATTATCTTTAAGTATTTAAATTCACTTAGAGGATGGTCTTCTTTCTTAAATTGTATTAATAAAAAAGGTTTATAACCAAGAGAATCATAAAAATCTATAACTTTATCTTGTGCCCCAACATTTATTTTATTATATTTGATTTTAGCTCTTTCTTCAAATGTTTTTACTAATCTTTTCCCAAATCCTCTTCCATGAAATCTCGAATCTACTGCGATTTCACTGATTAAAAGATAATCTTCTCTTGGAAAACCGCAAATTACCCCAACAAGATCTTTTCCAAGAAATATGCCAATAAAAAATTGAGGAAATTCTTTAAATTTATTATGCAAAAAGATAGAATCTCTTACTCTTTCCTTACCAAGCTCATTATCTAAAATATTCATGGCTCTTTCAAAATTCTTCTCTTTCAAAGACATAGTTTTTAGTTCTGAAAGGAGAGTCATTTTTTCAAAATCAGAAAAAACTTTTTTCTTCTCCTCATCAAGTTTTTCTTTTTCAATTCCATTCAGTTAATATAACAATAGTCTATAAAAACATATTTACTGCCCTTCAGCCAAACCTTTTCTCTGTCTAATCTCTTTAATTGTTTTTTGCTGCAACTCATTAGGCATTTTTTCAAACATCTGGTCTACTAGAGAAGAAACTCCTCTTCCTTCTGTGGCTGATCTTAAATCATCACTCCAATTAATCATTTCAGCTACTGGCAATTTTGCTTTTATAACAACAATTTCTTCTTGTCTTACCTCAAGCAACTGCCCTCTTTTGCTTACTATCAAACCAGTTAAAGCTGAAAGAAAATTTATAGGAGCTTCTATCAAATAAATTTGTTTAGGTTCAAATATGCAAACAGAAGCATCTTTCATAGCAAGATATAAAGCATCTCTTACAGCAGGATATACCTGAGCAGGACCTCTATGTATAGCATCTTCATGCAGTTTAGTGTCTGTCAAGGAAATTTTCATTTTCATGCATGGCTCTCTTGTAAGAGGACCTCTATCTACTACTTGTTCAAAAGCATCTATAATCAAATCAATAACCTCGCCAATCTGAACTATTCCTCTTGTCCTGTCAAGAAAAACATTTCCCTTGTAAATATCTCTATACTGTCTAATCTCCGCGTTATCTATATCAAGCTCTTTTAATTTCTTAAATAAAGCATCATCTTTCTTTTTTCTTCTTCCTTCTGTAATTTCTCCTGACTTAATTGCTTCATAAACTTCATCTTCTAAAGGCTCAACTTCAAGGAAAAAATCATTATGCTTGTTTGGACTTCTTCCGACAAATTCTCTACTAGCTTTTGTTATAGCTTCTCTAAAAACAACTATTGGCTGAGAAGTTACTACATCAACTCCTTTTTCAGTTTTAATTCTATTTTCTATAATCTCAAGATGCAAACTTCCCATTCCAGAAATCAAGTTCTCTCCTGTTTCTTCGTTAATCTCCACCTTAATTGAAGGATCTTCTTTTGCAACTTTTCTTAAAACCTCAATCAACTTAGGCAAGTCAGCTGGCTTTTTTACCTCGATAGCTTTAGTTATAACTGGCTCGAATATATGTTTCAATTCAATAAAAGGAGTTTCTTCTTCTAAAGTTACTGTCTCGCCAGCTTCTCCTGTAACTCCTGCTATTGCAACAACATTTCCAGCTGTTACCTCGTCAATTTGTTCTGCTCTTACCCCATTATAAATCAAAACTTGCTGAATTTTCTGTGTTTTTTTCGCTAAATTCAAAAAAACTTCTTGTCCTTGAGTTAGTTTGCCAGAAAACAATCTGCCAGCAGAAACTTCTTTGCCTGATTTAGGTTCAATTACTATTCGAGTTATAACAAAAGCAACTTTTCCTTCAGGATTGCAATCAAGCAAGTTTTTCCCAAACTCACTTTCTAAATCACCATGCCATATTTTAGGAATTCTGTATTTTTGGGCTTGTAAAGGATTTGGCAGATGCTTTACTACCATATCTAATACAACTTCGTAAAGAGGAGCGTTTTTCCATGTCCAGTCTTTTCTCTCCTCCTCTTTCATTTCATAAATTTTTAATATGTCTTTAAAACTAATTCCTTTTTCCTTCATAAAAGGAATTGATAAAGCCCAATTATCTCGAGCAGAACCAAAAACAACACTTCCCTCATTAATATCAACTAACCATTTTTCCTTATACTCGGGTTCAGCTATCTTGTGAATTAAGTCATTAAACTCTTTATATATCTTGAGAAATCTTTCTTGTATTTGTTCAGAATTAAGCTTGAGTTCTTTAATCAGCCTATCAACTTTGTTTATAAACAAAACAGGTTTTACTCGCTCTCTTAATGCCTGTCTTAAAACAGTTTCTGTCTGAGGCATTATTCCCTCAGAAGCACAAACTAAAACTACTGTTCCGTCTATTGCCCGCATAGCTCTTGTAACATTTCCTGAAAAATCAATATGTCCTGGGGTATCAATTAAATTTATCAAATACTCATTTTCATGAAAATCATGTACCATAGAAACATTAGCAGCATCTACTGTCAGTAATCTTTCCTGCTCGTCAGCATGCTGCCATGTAGCCATTCCCTGCTCTAAGTCTCCTGCATATTTAGAAGCCATGTAACCTGATGCAGCTAACAGATTGTCTGTAAAAGCTGTGTTATGAATAATCATTCCCTCAGAAACAAAATTATGGTTTTCTGGAATAGTAAAATCATAAACAACATCTTGACTGCTTTCCTCAATTGATTTAATTTCAATAAATGCTAAATCTTCATAAGGATTTTTTATTAACTGAATTAATTTTTGATTTTTATTATTAATTAAAATTTTTATGTAACTATATTTTTCTTTATCAGCATTTTTCTCTTTCCAGAAAAAATCTAAATTTTTCGCACAAACAACATAATCATTTATTTTTAAGCAACAAGCAGGTTTATCAACAAACTCTCCATTTTCAAAAATAATATACTTATGTTCTGGAGTTGTCTCAATTTCAAACCCATTTCTTAATTTTACTTTTATTGTTTTTCCCCCTATAAGCCTCCAAGCATGTTGGATTTCTTTTTTCTCAATTTTTTCTGTTTGCTTGTTAAGGGAAAAAATTTCTATTTTTCTGTTCGGAGTATAAACAACATGTTCATCTTTTTCCTCTACAACTTTACCTTCTTTTACAATATCTTCGAATATTTCTTTTGCTGTTTTAATACTTCCATCAGTCAGCAAAATTCTCGAATTTCCAGCTACACATTTTCCGTGATGTATATGAGCTGAAGTACAGATATTTCTAATTTGCTCTCTTATCTTGCTAATTCTTTTTATCTTCTCAAATTGAGTTTCTTTTTCTGCCATATTATAATTTATAGAAGATGATTTTTAAAGGTTACTAAAAAAATTCAAATCTATTTATCTCGCAGAATCAGCCTGCCTTCCTGCCTCTATTCTTTTCTGTACAGCAAAACTTTCATTGCTGTTCTCATAAGCTTTCAAAATCTCCTCTGATAAAGCTTGAGAAATTTTTTTCTTCTTGTTAAATGATTTGTCATAAGCTCCATGTACCAAATTTCTTAAAGCAATATTTAGTCTTCTTAAAGGAGAAACATCAACTGCCTGAGGATATCTTGCTCCACCATACTCAATTGTAGTAATCTCATCTTTAGGAGCAGAATTTTCTATTGCTTTAACTATTATTTGAATAGGATTCTGTTTTGTCTTTTCCTGAATTATCTTTAAGGTTTCTAAAACGATTTTAACATTCTTGTTATATTTTCCTGAACTCCAAGAAGTTTGAATTCTATGCTTCTTTCCTCTATGCCCTGGAACAGCAATCAAGTTTACAAACCTTTCAATCAAATTTACTTTTGCTTTTCCAAATCTTCCCATTGCTCTTCCATGACTTTTCAACACAAGTTTCTCCTGTAAATTAATATATCTTTTCAAGCTCGGATCTTCTATTACAACATCTTTAGTCTCGTACAAATCAAAAATTTTCATTTTGTAAAAGTAAGATAATAACCCCCTTATCCTTTTCTACTTTAATTCTTCCCCCTTCTGAATACATGGTTTTTGTTTTTCTCTTCCAATATTCTTCAAGCTCATCAATTAAATAAACTTGCCTATTAATAACTATTCTACATAAACCATCTAATATAGCATCTCCAGTATTATTTGTAAAAATTTTTTCTATTCTTCCTTTTATCTCTCTACTGTCTCCACATCTATGAAATTGAACTTTATTTCCAACTCTATAAATTTTTTCAACTACCATTTTTTAGTTATTGATATAATCATATTTAGCACGCTCTTTTTCTATTTCTTCTGCTATTTCTTCTGCTTGTTTAGCTAATTCAAGATATCTTCTTTGTCTTCTATCACAAGTATAATAATTAATGGGAGATATAGTTAAACTCATTGCCGAACCAGTAATTAATGCATTTCTAAGAGGCTTGTCTTTTAATACAAAACTTCCAATAAGCACCAATAAACCACAGATACCAAAACCCAACATTAACTTTTTACCTATCCCCTGCGCTCTTGCTTCTAGTTCATATCGCCTTGATAGAGTAGGGTTTCTATACTCTTCTGCCTCTTTCTCAAAAAATTCTTTAATTCTTCTAAACATTTTATCTTCTACCTTTTTCTATTTTGCCTTTCCATAATCTCTCCAAAGACTGATCATTTACTTTTATAACCTTAAATCTTACTCCTGGAATATCCCCTTTCTGTCTTCCTTTTCTGCCTCCAATTCTCTCTACAATAACCTCATCATGCTCGTCTATAAATTTTTGAGCCAAATTTCCTGGAATAAAAGCTGTAATCATCCTTGCATTTTTAGTCAATTGAACCTTGCAACATTTCCTCATACCAGAGTTCGGCTGCCTTGCTTCTTTTTGAACTTTCTCTATTACAATTCCTTTTGCTTGAGATTTGCCTTCTAAAGGATCTGTTTTAGCATATAAATCTAAAGCTTTAATTTTATATTTAACACTCTTCCATCTAAATTTTTTCTTTCTCTTAACTATTTTTCTTGCGTTCATCAATCCCATGTTTTATAAAAAGACAAATATAAAGAAGATAGAGCATTTTTAAACCTTATCTTATTTGAACCGAAATTAAAATAGTGTATCAACAAGCAATAATTTAAAAAAAATAAAAATAATATTCTCAACCCAAATAATATAAAGAGAGCATATTTGCTTTTAAAAACCAATTATGGCATTTTAAGAAGTTTGCGAAGGGAAAAATCTCGAGTAAGCTAGCAAGCATCTTTTAGATGTTGATGTAGTATCTTGAAAGTAGTGAACAACCGAAAAGTTTATAAAGCATCGATTTATTCTAATATTAATATGGCAGAAAATCAAACACAAACAAAACCCCAATTCATATTGTGGGTAAAGGAAGCAGGAGTTTTCAGACCAGCACAATTGAAAATGCCTGAAAATTTTTTGGGTTATGATTTGGAAAGAAATGTTGAATTAGGAAGTCAAGATATTTCTCCTGACTCACTAAATTTAATGAATTCTGTTTATCTTGGACCAATAAATATTTTTGAGGAACAATTAGGAAATGTTACTAGTAAAGATGTTTTTCAAAGATTGAGAGAACATAAACATGGAATAGCTTGTGAAATTGTAAACCTTGCAGAAGAAGTTGCAAAAAGACAAGGCGTTCCATATTTTGCAGTAAATATTGTTCGAACAGGAAAGAATAGAACTTGGAAATTTACAGAAAAAGATGATTTTTTATTGACTTTGACTGAATATGTTGAAAGAGAAATAAAATCTGGTTTTGTCGATAAATTATATAAGCCAGAAAAAAAATATGATCTTGTCGATAAATTATATAAGCCAGAAAAACCATTAGAGTTTGTTCTTCATCCAACAGCACAATTATATGTGCCAAGAAAGTAAGATTTTCTTATCGTAATTTTCTCATATGAATGAAATGAGCATGAGGTAAAGCTCTCAGTTCTCGTAGAAATTGAAATTCTATTGGGTACTAATAGTATCTATTATCTAAGCAATCCTCAACCTTTTTCCGAAATATTCCTGAACAATTTTCTGTAACTCAAGAAGCCTGGTTTTATTTCTTCCAATTAATGCAGCTTTTTCCTGCTTGTTAGAGCTTATTATTATTTCATCTTGAGAAACTTCCAATCTTCTAAACCTATTAGGCTCAACTATATATGAGACAAATCTTTCTACATCCTCTATATTTCTTGGAAGAGAAACAATTTTTATCTTTTTATGCAAAAGCTGGGAAATTCTTTTTACATTCTGTCCTTGCTTTCCTATTGCCCTTGAGATTAAAGCAGAGGGAACAGCAAAAAACAGAAGATTATTATAGGAAAAGCAATTCTTGCAATTAACTCCGGTTATCTTTCCAAACAAATTCAGATATCTTATAAGTCTCATATCGAGAGTTTGAGTTTTCATTACAACATAATAGCTTGAATGCTTTTAAGCTTATCCACAAAATTTAATTCCAAGAAAATTTCTTTGAAATTTTCTGGAGCCAGAAAATCTAAATTTATGAAGATTTTCTTGGTATTATTAATAATACTTAATATCAATAACTTCTTATTGGCTATTAAATGATGTTTTACTTGAATTGACATTTTTTATTACCTCGGAGTTTAGCTTGAGTTATCATTTTTTTATTTATTATAAATAAGTTTATCTGCAAAATCTTCTGGAATTTTATTAAGGATTTCTGAATTAAAACCAAAAACTTCTTTAGATGTATTTAAATAACTTTTTAATAAATTTTCAGGATCAATTCCAACAAGTTTTGCTGTAACTAAGTCAACATCTATAGAATTTTTTCCACCTACAATTAAATTAAGATTTTCTTTTAATCTCCCATGTTCAGGTGAGGGACCATCTATTGCAGTGAAAATTCCTTCATTTATAAAAATAGAGTCGAATAAAGCACGATAAATTTTATTTACATCTAAAATAGCGTGTGGAAGTATTTTTACTTTATGGTCATGATATTTTGGAGAACGTTTTGGATCTGGAATTAAACCAAAAAGATTTTTTGTTGAAAGGCTCATTGCCAAACTTCCATCTGTTTTAATTTTCGCGAAATCAATTAAAATGGCATTTTTAAGTTCAAATAATTTTTTTGGTACTACACTATAAAGTTCTTTATGTTTAAGTGGAGAAAATTTTGATTCGACAATTTGCTGAATAATTTTTGGGTCGACTGTGTCCTCTTTCCATACTTCTTCGGTTATATTAACATACTCTACATTATATTTTTTTAATAAGTCATTCAGGCCAGTATATTCAAGAAACCACCTTTCCTGTTCTCTTAAGAAATCTTTTTTCTCGTTCATATTTTTCTCATTGATGATCATTTTCCCAGTTTCCATTAGAGGTTTATTTCTCCATGCTGTATGACTTTCAATAATTACTTTTTTGCCCTTTAGACATTCAAAAAGCCATCGTAGTGGTATAGGTTCTGTGTACTGTCCTTTTGTTGGTTCTACCCAATTAGGTTTTATAATAAAAGTGTTTCCTTTAATATTCAATTTATTGACAAATTTTTTAAATTCTTTAAAAGTTTTAACTTTCATAAATATAATACTTTCTGTTCTCATTCTTCTTTTGCCTTTCTCTTGCCTTTAACTTTTTCTTCTTTTTTTACTAAAGGCCCAGTAACTTTAACAAGCAAACCAGGCAAACCAGTTCCTACAGGAACAGGTTGATTTAAAATTATGTTTTCTATTACTGAAGCTAACTCATCTTTACTTCCTTTGATGCTTGCATTTACAAACTGCTTGATAGGAGTTTCAAATGAAGCTCGAGCCAATATGCTTGATTTTTCAGAAATAATGCCCATTCTTGTAGCTCCTTTTATCTCTCCTTTATAAGTCATAGCATCTGCCGCAAGTTTAATATGCCTCTCGTCAATATCTAAGCCTTGCTGAGAAATTACTTTTTTAATCTCGTTTATTATAGCCTGTCTTGCTGCTTCAATTCCTAAACTTTCTGCTATTTCATGTATATTATTAGTGGCAGTTTTTTCTCTGCTAACTCCTTTAATATCAATTATCTCTTTTAAATTAGAACCAGAAGTCAAAATAACATAATCTCTGTCTCTTTTCACAACTAATATCTGCTTTATTCCTTTTACACCAGAGATTATAGTATCCTTAATTTTCTCTTTTAATTTATAAAGCTCTTTAAACTCAAGTTTGGTATCTGTAGTATGTATAATATTGCCTTTATTCCTAATCTTAAATCCTTTTTCATTAAGCCTTGAAACTATTCTCTCTACAGATGTATGTATTGCCTTCACAGCGTTATTATCCAATTCTGCTTCTATTCTCTTGTCTGTAAAATTAATTTTTATTTCTGATATTAAGTCTACCATTTTCACCTCTTTTATTTTTTCAGCCATCACTCTGGCATTTTTCTCATTATTGTTTTCTGAATCAAGATAGATTTCCATTAATGGAGTTGAAGGATTTTTTCTTGCGTCAAATATTTCTATTAATCTTGGCAGTCCTAGAGTAATCTGCATTTCTTGGACTCCTGCAAAATGAAAAACATTTAAAGCCATTTGAGTAGAAGGCTCTCCAAAACTTTGTGCAGTAAGTATTCCTACTGCTTCACCAGGAGCAACTTTTTTATTTTTATGCAACTCAGAAACATCCAAGCCATCATCTCCATATTTAAACTGAACAATATGCTCAGAAGCATCTCTAACTGTTTCATCATACTCTACCTTGAGATCTTGTAAAGCATTTGCTAATCTTCTATACAAATAACCAGACTTAGGAGTTCTCAAAGCAGTATCCATCAAAGCATCTCTTCCTGTCATGCATCCAAAGAAAAACTCATATGGTTGCAAACCTTTTAAGTAACTTGAGTAAATAAAGCCTCTTGACTTTGGAGATAAATCTTTTTCTTTAAAAAAAGACAAAGTTCTGTTTGTATAACCAAGAGAAATTCTCTTAGCCCATAAAGATTGTTGTCCAACTGAGCAAGCTATCTGAGTAATATTAAGAATGTTTCCTGTTGCTCCTGAAATTATCATCATGTTTACAGGATTGTCTTTCGGAAACTCTTCTCGAATAATTTTTCCTATTTTGCTCCTAATCTCATTTAAGGTTTTTAAAATTCTTATCTCTCTACTTTCCTCTTTTGTCTTTCCTGGTATCAACTCCAAGCTATTATCATGATAAGAATCAATAATTTTGTTAGCTTTTTCTTCAGCTTGAGCAATTATTTTTTCAGTCTCTTCAACTGTTTTCTCATTAACATCTAAGTCAGACAAAGAAATAGAAAATCCCTGTCTTGAAATGAAGTTTGTCCCAATACCAAAAATTTTTTTTAGTATCTCCAAGGTTTTTTCTCTTCCAACTTCCTTGTCTAGAACTTTGATCAGCTCGCCATCTTCAACACCAAAAGAACTTCTATCAACAATTCCTGAAATCATCTTGCCATTTTCTATAGAAAGATAAGCATCATAAGGACATTTTTCTTTTTTGCAGTTATTATAATAGGAGCATTCCTCTCCTAAACAGGATCTTGTTTTCGCGGAAAAATTTATTTTAGGCAAGATTTCAGAGAAAATTTCTCTTCCTTCAATTTGCTTTTTGCTTATTTTAGCTGTTTTGCCAGCTTCTGACAGCATTTGCATTGCCTCTGCTTTGTCAATTTTGCTCTTGCTTATAATAAAATTACCTGTGACAGCGTCAGATATGCATCCTATTAGATTCGTGTTATTCTTTACAGACATAATGTTTTCCTTGACTTCTAACAAAACCTTTGCCTCGCTTCTTGCTTCTTCTGTTTGTGGTGAGTGAATATTCATAGCATCTCCGTCGAAATCTGCGTTATAAGGATGGTCTACAGAAGGATGCAACCTGAAAGTTTTGTGAGGCAATATTTTTACATAATGTGCCATTAAACTTTGTTTGTGCAGGGAAGGATGTCTGTTGAATAGAACTATATCACTATCTTGTAAATGCCTCTCTACAATATAACCTGGCTGCAACTCTTCTAAAATCTCTTGCTTTAAATCTTGAGTTATTTTTTTTCTTTTTCCATCAGGCCTAATAATATAATTAGCTCCTGGATATTTTTCACTTAGAATCAATTTTTTCAAACTTTCTATATTCAAAGAATTTACTTTTTCTGCAACTGTAATCATTTTTGCTATTTCTAAAGGAACTCCTATCTCATTAATCTCAAGATAAGGGTCAGGGCTTATGACTGAACGAGAAGAATAATTCACTCTTTTTCCAGCAAGATTATGCCTAATTCTGCCTTCTTTTCCTTTAATTCTTTCTGTTATAGTCTTGAGAGGTTGTCCTGATCTGTGTCTTGCTGGAGGAATTTTTGTTATAGTATTGTCAAAAAAAGTTGTTATGTGATACTGCAACAAATCCCATAAATCCTCTATAATCACTTCTGGAGCTCCGGCATTCAGGTTTTCCCATAATCTTTGGTTAGCTCGAATAATATCTCCTAACTTATGAGTTAAATCATCTTCGCTTCTCTCTCCAGTCTGTAAAGTTATAGAAGGCCTGACAGTAACAGGAGGAACTAACAATGAAGTTAAAACAGCCCATTCAGGCATACAAGCTTTAGAATTTACTCCCACAAGTTTTAACTGCTCGTCAGGAATTTTCACAAGCCTCTCTCTAATCTCAGTTGGAAATAATCTTTTCTTGCCAGCATGAAAAGTTGTTGGCTTTGTCAATTTCACTTTTTCCTGTGCAGCATTACAATAAGGGCATTTTTTTGCATCTCTTGATTTTTTCAACCTTTCTACTACTTTTTTGTATTTTTCTAAATCCTTTTCTGCCAGCATCAATTTTCCGCAAACCTCGCAAAACCTTCTTAAAAATAACTCAATTAATGGGATATATTTTACATGCATAACAGGACGAGCTAGTTCTATGCTTCCAGAATGCCCTAAACATTCTTTTAAAGTTCCACCGCAAGTTCTGCATCTCACTCCTGGTTCTATTGCTCCCAATCTCAAGTCCATTAAACCGCCATCTACAGGATAACCATCCACATCATACAATTCAGGAGTTACAATTTTAGCTGATGAGATTTTCTTAATTTGTTCAGGACTAAACAAACTGAAGTTTATTGCTTTAACTTGTTTTTTTATTATATCTGTCATGTTTTATTTTTCATTTTTTAATTTCCTTCAACTCCTAAATAAAAATATCCACATTCTGCACACTTATTATCTACACAATATTTCCAAAATATATCTTTTTGTTTACTCCCTTTACATTCCAATTCAGCAGCTAAACAAATATTCTGAAAACCTTCTGAAACTTGACTATTTCTAATATCTATAAATAAGTCAACATGACTTAATATTCCAATTTTCTCAGCAACTTCTGTAACCAAATCTCTTATATCTATCATATTTGTGTTTTTTATTTACCAAATTTTTTATTAACTTGAAATTTTATTTTCTATCCTGTTAATATTTTCTCTAAATTTAATAAATGACAATTTAGTATAATACCTAAAATTTTTCAACTCATCACTTACATTCAATATTTTAGCTGTCAACATCACAATAAATGGAGTTATTATTACAAGATCGCTTGGACTCTTTCCAAATATTCTCCAGATTATCATGATAACTCCAACTGCCAAAGCTATCCAAAACAAAACATCTAATATTTTTCTTTTCAAGTCTGACATTTTTAATTGCCTGCCATTTTACTCATATTTATTCTTCAAATCAAATTTAGTTAGGATATGCATTCCTTGCAACTCCTCAAGCAATAACTTGAAGGCATAAGAAATTTCAACTGGCTCTGCCTCGTTGCTATTGCATAACAGGCAAGTTACTTTGTTTTTTATATAATCTTTAACAGCAAGATTTCCGCAATTATTGCATACATATACTAGTACTTTGTCAGAATCATATCTTTCTTTTAATAATAAGCTTGCTCCATGAGCAACTAATGCTTGTTGTTCCATCTCTCCTAATCTTAAAGCACCGCCTCTTGCTCTTCCCTCTATTGGCTGTCTTGTTAATAACTGCACTTTTCCTGAAGCTCGAGCATGCATAACATTGCTTACCATATGCTTAAGCTTCAAGTAGTATATATTTCCAATAAAGATTTTAGCTTTCATCATCTTTCCTGAAATAGGATCATACATTGTTTCTTTGCCATCAAATCTAAATCCTAAATTTTTCATGTGTCTCTCTAGCTCTTCTATGCTTGTTCCAGAAAAAGCAGTTCCTTCAACTTCTTTTCCAGATATAGCAGCAACTTTTCCTGCCAACAGCTCGATTAAATAGCCAACAGACATTCTTGAAGGAATACTATGAGGATTAAATATCAAGTCAGGTTTTACTCCACTAGCAGAAAAAGGAACATCTGCTTCAGGAATTATTGCTCCAACAACTCCTTTCTGTCCGTGAGGTGCAGAAAACTTATCTCCTAATTCAGGATTTCTTATGTCTCTAGTTCTAACCTGTACAATTCTATTGCCCTCATTATCAACTGTAATAACAACAAAATCTATTATGCCCCTTTCTTCCTGCCTTACTACAGCTGAAGAATCTTTTCTTGTTTTTATGCTTATCTCCTTTACCTCGCTTAAGAATTTTGGAGGCGAAGTTTTTCCTATTACAACCTCTCCTTCTTGCAAGTTAGCTTCTTGATATACTATTCCATCATCTTCTAAATACCTGTAATCAGCTTCTGTTTTATAACCAGAAACATCTTTTTCAGGAATGCAAATCTCATCTTTTAAATTGCCAGCATAATGCAACTCTGAAACAGAGTAAGGCCTGAAATAAGTGCTTCTGCCAACTCCTCTGTCAATAGATGATTTATTCAAAACAATAGCATCATCTAAATTATAACCTTCATAAGGCATTATTGCTACAATCAAATTTTGTCCTGCAGGATAAATGTTTAAAGTATCATAAACAAAATTTTTTATAATTGGTTTTTGTGGATAATGCAAAATAGAGACATCTGTATCAAGTCTTGTGGGATAGTTAGCTGCATAAATACCTAAAGCCTGCTTTAAAGTCTTGCTTCCTTTTAATAACCTAGGAGGATGATCATGATTAGTATAAGATACTAGAGAAGTTATTATTCCAAGACAAGCTATCTTATCTATCTCTAAATGAGTATGTTCCTGAGTTAAATCTTCTCTAGTTAATGCAACTAAAGCATTTTCTTCTTCTGCAGCATCCAAATACTCTATTATTCCTTGCTCTAATAAGTTATTCCAACTTATTTTTCCTTCTTCTAAAAGCTTGAAATGCTCTTCTCCTAATCTTGATTTTCCATTTTCAACTATAATTAAAGGCCTTAAAACTCTTCCTACCTCTGTCGAAATATAGATAGTTCCTGTAGTCTTATCTAATCTTACACTTAACTCTATAGGCAAGCTGTTTTTTCTTCTTTCTTCTCTTATTTTTTTCACAAATTCTTCTCCAGAATCTACGCTTCCTATAAATATGCCATTGAAAAAAACATCAAATTTTTTCTGCTCGCTAATATGTTTTTCCATTCCAATTTTCTCAAGTCTACTCAAGAAATCATCATAACTCAAGCTTATTGATGTCGAGATTCTTGCTAATAAAGCTAAATTTTTTCTTAAGCCAATTTCTGTTCCTTCTGGTGTTTCTATTGGATCAAATCTGCCGTAATGAGTGGGATGTAATGTCCTAGCTAAAAAATTTTCTTGCTCTCCTGGCAAGGTGCTAGAAACTCTTTGCAGTTGAGATAACATATCAAGATAATTTGTTTTCTGCATGTTTTGAGTTACCCCTGTTCTTTCTCCAATCCAACTTCCAGTAGCAATTGCAGATTCTATCCTGTGGCTAAATAAAGTTGATTTTGCTATTGTCTTTAAGCTATAGTACCTTTTTCTCTTTAATGTTTTAGAAAGAGTATACTGAACATCTCTAATCAAAATATTCAAGTTTATTCTGAACAAATCTGATAGCATATCTCCTGATAATTTAATTCTTTTGTTAGCATAATGGTCTTTGTCAGTTACTATGTCAGGATTTTCTTTTGCAATCAAGAACTGCTTGATAAATTTGCATAAACTAATTGCTTTTTCTAATCTCTTGTCTCGTTTTGTTCCTATATGGGGCATAAAATAATTGTCTATTCTCTGCTTTACTCGATCTAAAACTTCTTTTTTAGTTCCTTGCAAAGCTGTTTTTTCAGCCATCCACATCATTGCTTCTTCGCTCTCAGAGATTTTAGAAAACTCATACAAATTTACAATTAAGCTGTCAGTTTCTTTTCCAATATATTTTGCTATGTCAGCTTCTTTTATCATTCCTAATGCTTTCAATAAAACTACAGCTGGAATATCTCTGAATCTTGAGAAGCTAACTTCAATTATCCCGTCAGAAGTTTCTTTAATTGATATTGGTATTTTGTATGCTCCTCTCTGGCTAAACAACCTTAACATAATTTTGTCTTTCTTTTTTTCAATAAAGGTTTGATTACTAGCTAAATCCTCTGTCAAAACCATTGCTCTCTCATTGCCATTGATAATAAAATAACCTCCTGGATCATTAGGATCTATATACTCTTTCTCTAACTCCTCTCTTGTTTTTCCGTATATGTTGCACACCTTGCTTTTTACCATTACAGGCATTCTTCCTATTTCTACTTCATGGCTTTCAGTGTTCTGTCCTTGTTTTATGCTTATCTCAAGAAATATAGGAGCAGAGTATGTTAAATTTCTCAATCTTGCCTCTGTTGGAATTATTAAGCTGATAGAGCCATCAGCTTCTACTATATTTGGCTTATCCATTCTTATTCTTCCTAACTTAATTTCTATCTCTTCACTCGAGATGCTTTCATTCAAGTCATTTACAATTTGCTGCATCTTTTCCTCTATAAAATTATTAAAAGAAATTATGTTGCTTTCTACTAGAGAATGCTCTTTCAAATATTTTTTTGTTATTAAATGTTCTTCAACTTTCATTTTTCTATTTGAGAGTCAATAAAATTTGATTCTTGAGTTAATATAAATAATTTTTTGCTTTATTTGGCTTGTAAGTTTGTCTTAACATTTTTTATTTTACAATTTTTATATGACAACTCTATAATATATTATTTCCTTGTCCGGCTCTTTTCTCTCTATTTTTATTATATCTCCTATCTCGCATCCTTCAGGCAAGGCAGAATCCTCTATTTTAATTTTTGGCAATTGAAAAAGAGAAATGTTAAATTCTTTCAATAGTTTCTCAACTTCCTCTTTCTTAAGTTTTGAATGTTTTGGCTGAAGAATATGCATTTTTTAGCAGGCAGCAAGGCTTTATTTAAGGTTTTAAGCTTTGATTCTTTAACTATAATTTAAAGTTGCATAATTACCTCCAAGAAAATCTTCATAAATTCAGATTTTCTGGGTGCAAGAAAATTCTTGTTAAATTTTGGGAATTTTCTGCACAGAAAATCTTTTGATTTTCTTGTGCTCAAAAATGCCATAATTATAACAGCATTTTTGACATTACAACTTCATAATTGTAAAAACAAGAAAAAGTAGATTTTTAAATCTTTCGTTACAAAATTTTTCTTTTCAACAATCAATTTTTCTTCTTTAACTTCTCTCTTTGTTTTTTGTTGGTTTTCTTATTTATAAAAATGGTCCCGGTGGGATTTGAACCCACGACACCTGGCTTGCTAAGAAACCAAGGTTTCTTGTGCATCAACTTCCTTTAGTTTCATAAAAGGCCAGTGCTCTAACCGGGCTGAGCTACGGAACCGTAGCTCATCAAGTAATGTTATATTTAAAAATCTTTAGAATTAAACATATTTCTTCAATTTTTCTTCTAAAACATCAGCAGGCAAGCTTCCTATAACTCTGTCAATTTCTTTCCCTTCCTTAAACACAATTAAAGTTGGAATACTCATTATTTTAAACTTATTAGCTAAGTTGCTATTATCATCTACATTTACCTTTCCAAACTTAACTTGCTTAAATTTTTCTGCAAGTTCTTCAATTATAGGAGACATAATCAAGCACGGCATACACCAGCTTGCCCAAAAATCTATTACAACTAATTTTTTAGAAATAAATTTTTCAAAACCATTTTCTGAAATTTCCTCAACTCCATTCTTGACTGCCATCTTTTCTCCTTGCTTCTCTTCACAACACCTCTAAACATAAAAAAATTCAGATAAGTAAGACTTATAAATGTTTTCTTTTCTTTCAACATATACTCCAAACTATAGAAATTATTATAAACACAAGAATAAATAAAAAATAATGGCAAAAGATAAAATAATAATGGTTGTAAAGAGAGAGCTCTTATTTAAAGGTGACTATTTTCAGGGATTTAGAGAAGCTAATAGAATCGATTATGAATCAAGAGTTTTAGATAATTTTCAGTGGATGTCAAGAAATGAAGTAGAGCCAAACCCAGATTTTAAACAACCAATTGCCTATACTTTAATTATAAATCCTGAATTGAAAAGAGCATTTGCTTATCAGAGATCAAAACAAGATTCTAAATATCCTGAGAAAAGATTGCAAGGAAAATGGTCTTTTGGAATAGGAGGGCATATAGAAAAACCAGACATAATAGGAAAAAATCCAATTCATTCCAGTATGTTAAGAGAATTACAAGAAGAAGTGGAAACTCAAGGAAAAACAATTCCAGTAGTCCTAGGTTATATAAACGACGACAAAGATAGTGTAGGGAAAGTTCATTTTGGCATTCTATATGCAGCAATTACAAATTTAGAGATAATAAAACCAAAAGATCTAGAAATAGCAGAAGGTAGATTAAGAAGTTTATCTGAAATAGAAAAAATATGTTCTAACCCAGACTTTATAGTGGAAGGCTGGTCACAAATTGCATTAGAACCATTAAGAAAATTTTTAGCTTAACTGCACTCAGAAAAACCACAAGTAAGATTTGTGCATACTCCCCCTATACATCCCTCTTTTGGCTCCATAACAGAACCACAATTAGGACAAGAACCTCCAACTAGTGAAGGATCTTTTTTTGCAATCTCATTTATTTTTTTGGCAGTTTCTTTTTTTTCTGCAGTCAATAAATCCTCAAAATTTTCAGAATCTCCAATTTCACCTTCTACTTTTATATCTAAAGATTCAGCTAATGCTTTACCAATTGCATCGGCACAAGACAAAATTGAATTTGGGCCGAGACCATAAGGTTTATTACACCTAATCCCAATTAGTTGTGAGGCAACTTCCTTAGGGTCAACATGGCTTCTCAACAAAAATGAAGTTAATCTTCCTGTAGCCTCATTTTGGCAAGAAGCACAACCTCCTGCTTTACCCATAGTAGCAAATACCTCGAACATATCTTTATGTCCGTTTTTTTCTTCGTAATTAACAACAACAAATAAATTTCCACAACCTGTTCTTTTTCTTACAGTAATACCATGAAGTTCTTCTGGTCTTTCTTTAGCCTTAACATAATGAACTATTTCTTCTAAATCTCCTTTTTTCTTCAAAACTTCTTCTTCTCTACTTCCTTTTCTATAAACAGTAATTCCTTTGCATCCTAACTTGTAAGCTAACAAGTAAGCTTTTTTTACATCTTCTATTGTAGCTGAATTAGGCATATTTATTGTTTTACTTACTGCATTGTCAGTATATTTTTGAAAAGCTGCTTGCATTCTTACATGATACTCAACAGAAACATCTCCAGAAGCAACATAAATTCTCTTTATCCTATCGGGAACAAAATCTATTTCTTGTAAGGATTTTCCTTTAGATAACTCTTTCAAAACTTTTTCAGGCTTAATTCCAGCCATTTCTAAATCTCTTTTCAAATCTTCATTAACAAATTCCCTTATTTGTCCATCTGCGTCTTTGTGAGTATACATTAATTCAAATAAAGGTTCCATTCCTGAAGAAGCTCCAGAAATTATACTAATCGTTCCTGTTGGAGCTATAGTAGTAATTGCAGCATTTCTTCTTGCTTCTTTTTCAGCATAAATGCTTTTATAGAAATTTTTGAAAACCCCTCTTTTTTTAGCAATTTCTACAGAAGCTTCTCCACCTTTCTCTTGGATAAACTTCATTAATTCTTCTGCTGTAGCAATTCCTTGTTCAGAATTGTAAGGGATTTCTAATTTTATTAACATGTCAGCAAAACCCATAACTCCTAAACCAATTTTTCTATTAGCATGAACCATTTCGGTTATTTGTTCTAACGGAAAATTACTCATATCAACAACATTATCTAAGAAATGCACAGCATTCTTTACAGTCCTTTCTAATTTTTTATAATCTATTTTTCTATCTTCAACCATTAAACCAAGATTTATGCTTCCTAAATTACAAGCCTCATAAGGCAATAATGGCTGTTCACCACAAGGATTTGTTGACTCTATTTCCCCTATTTGTGGAGTTGGGTTATATCTATTAATGTGGTCTAAAAAAGCTATTCCTGGTTCTCCATTTCTCCAAGCCAAGCTTGCTATCTCATCAAAAACAATTCTGGCATCTAAAGTTATTCTTCCTTTGCTATCAACTCTACCAACCTTTTTCCTTGAAACTGTTGTAACCCTGCCTCTTATGTCTCTCTCTTCTGGATTCTGATAGATTACCTCTCCATTTTCAACAACTAAAACTCTCTCATTGTGAGAGGTTAATCCCTGCTTTACACTCTTTTCATCTCTTTTTATGTCTTCTACTGTTAAATCATAAATCTCACCACTCCTGGGGTTTTTTAAAATATAATGCTCACCTTTTTCTAAGGCTTTCATAAAATCGTCTGTAATTCCAACTGAAAAATTAAAGTTTTCATATCTTCTTGCTTTTTCATTTTCTTTAGCGTGTATAAACTCTAATATATCAGCATGCTCTGCTTTTAAAATTCCCATGTTTGCCCCTCTTCTGAACCCTCCTTGATTCACAGAATGGGTAGTAGCATCATACATTGAAATAAAACTAACTGGTCCAGAAGCCTTTCCATATGTTGTAGAAACAAAATCATTTTTTCTTCTTAATTTACTAAATGAGAACCCAGTTCCGCCTCCAGACATGTGTATTTTGCCCATATTTGCAACTTGTGTTAAAATACCATTTGGACCCCTCATATCATCATCTATTGGAAGAACAAAACAAGCTGACAATTGTTGCATTGCTCTCCCAGCATTCATTAAAGTAGGAGAGTTAGGCATGAACTCTCTTTTTGCCATCATCTCATAAAAAGTTTTTGCAGTTCCATATGCTACTTCTTCATTACCATAATGACAATCCGGGTAGGCTATGTTTGCTGCAACTCTTTTAAATAAGCCTCTTACATCTTCTTGCGGTACTCCATTTTCATCTTTTGCTAAATATCTTTTATTTAAAACAGAGAGAGCATTATCACTAAAATCAGTAGCAATTTGTAATTCTTCTAATCTTCTCTCAAGTCTTGCTGTTACATCTCTACTATACTTCTCAAACAATCTCGGATTTTCCTCAGCCATCTTTTTCCTAAATGTTTATTTTTCTTTATGTCCATAAATTGAAACCATATCTTTTAAGATGTGGTTTCGTTGAATTTTGTTGTTCCAATTTTGGATCATCCAGAAAACCCAACGGACAAACCACACATCTCAGAAATCAAAGATTTCTGATGACTGTCAGGAATTAGAAATTCCTGAAGCTTTAGTGTGTGGTAAACGAAAGGGTTTTCTTGATTTAAAAATAAATCTGTTTTCTAAAATATATTTTAAAGTTGTTTTTTATTTCTAAATTTATTTTTTTCTTGTTAAATTTTTCAGCTTATCTCTTTTATAGCAAGTTTAAAATCTTTAATTTCTTTAAAATCTTTATAAACTGATGCAAACCTTATATAAGCTACCTTGTCTAATTTCTTTAACTGCCTCATTACTAACTCGCCAATTAATCTTGAGGAAACTTCTTTTCCATGTTGCTTTAATTTTTCTTCAATATAGTTTATTATTTTTTCAATTTGCTCCTGGCTTATATTTCTTTTCTCACAAGCTTTTGTAATTCCTGCTTTTAGTTTCTCGTGAGAAAAAGCCTCTCTTCTTCCATCTTTTTTTATAACAAAAATTTCAACTTCTTGAATTTTCTCGTAAGTTGTAAATCTTTTCTTGCATTTAAGACATTCTCGCCTTCTTCTTGTTTCATTTTTAGAATCTCTTTTATCAGTAACTTTTGTTTCATCATTAGAACAATATGGACATAACATCTGAACAATTTTCCTCTTTTTAGTTTTTATCTATCTACCCTTTTTTAATTAATACAACCTATTGTGTTCTATAACTCAAGAGATACAACTTGTTGTATTTTGTCATATTTTGAGAAATAACAAGTATTTAAACATTTTGCTAAAAAGATAGTTATATTTTAATATATATGACAGAAAATATATTTTATAATATATCTTATAGAATATAATTATAAAATAAAAAAGCTTGCTAAAAATAAAATTAAAGATAATATAGCAACTATAAAATAAATTTTTTTGTTCCATATAAAAATCTTAAATCCATCAAAAGGCATAAAGGGCATAAGGTTAAATAAAGCTAATAAAGAATTGATTCTAAAACCGAAATTAAAAAATATAGCTAAGAAATTAGAAAAATCAGATAACAAGAAGAGAATTAAAAATAATAAAGCCAATACAATATTAGCTAAAGGCCCTGCTAAACTAATTTTTCCATTTCTGTCTTTAGAAATATGTAAAGCTTTAATCATAACTCCTCCAGGAGCAGCTATTATAAATCCAAAAAAACTGAAAAGTAAAGCGAGCCATAACATTTTGTCAAATGCATGAAATTCAGTTTTATATCCATATTTCTCAGCTACAAATTTGTGCATTATCTCATGAAAAAGAAAGGCAATTCCAACTGTGAACCCAGAGATAACAAAGGCAAGAACAAAATTAAAAGAAAGAGAAAATAAAATTCTATAGCCGCCAGAAAACAGAATAGCAAAAGCTAAAGAAACAAAAAACCATGCTTTGATCAGCTCTTTTAGCTCTGTTTTGCTGAATTTCATCTTATCACAAGATAAAGAATATTTAAAAAGCTTTTATTCCTGACTTAAATATGCCATTAAGCATTACAAACATATCATCAATTTTAGGAATTTCTTTTCCAATTTTAATTTTAATTTTAATTTGGAGTTTAATATGGAAAGGTATAGCTTTATGGAAGTCAGCAAGAAAAAATTCTGTAATTTGGTTTGTAATCTTACTTGTAGTTAATACTTTAGGCATATTAGAAATATTATACATTTTCTTGTTGTCAGAAATGAAGATTTCTGAGCACTCTCAGAATTTCAAATTTAAGAGAAATTCTGAAGGTTCTAAGATAAAATTAGAAGAAAAAAAGAAAATTAAAAAAAATGGAAAGAAATAACTCTTACTAAATTTTTTTTCTCCTTAACAAGTTAGCATTTCCAACAACAGTTATGCTTGAGGTAGCCATGGCAATTTCAGCAATAACAGGATGAAGCAAGCCAATAGCAGCAAGAGGAATTGCAGCTGTATTATAGGCAAATGCCCAAAACAAATTCTGCTTTATTTTCTTGAATGTAGCCTTGCTTAATTTAATAGCAGAAACAACTCCTTGCAAATTGCCTCGAGCAAGAACAATATCTCCTGATTCAATAGCAATATCAGTTCCTGTTCCTATAGCTATACCTACATTGCTTTGTTTTATTGCAGCAGCATCATTAATACCATCACCTACAAAAGCAACAAATCCTTTTTCTTGCAATTTTTTAACTTTTTCAACTTTCTCGTCAGGCAGAACATCAGCTAAAACCTCATTTATTCCTGTAAGTTTAGCAATTGCCTTAGCTGTCCTTTCATTATCTCCTGTAATCATAATTGTTTTATAGCCAAGATTGTTTAATTCATTTATTGCTTCCTTAGATTCTGGCTTTAAAGTGTCAGCTATAGCTATGATTCCTAAAATCTTGCCATTAACAGCAGCAACCATAACAGTTTTTCCCTGCTCTTCTAATCTTCTCATTTTTTCGTCTATACTTTTAATATCAATTTTTTCCTGGAACATCAATTTTCTATTTCCTATAACAGCTTTTTTTCCTAGCAAAAAAGCTTCTACTCCTCTTCCTCTTAAAACCTTAAACTTCTCTATTTTGAATAGCTTAACATTATTTTTTCTTGCCTTATTAACTATTGCCTTTGCAATAGGATGTTCTGAAGCTGATTCTAAACTTGCTGCAATTTTCAAAACTTCTTTTTCATTTGAAGAGATAGGAATTAAATCAGTTAATTCAGGCTTACCTTTTGTAATAGTTCCTGTTTTGTCAAAAATTATGAACTTGATATCTTTCATTGTTTGTATTGCTTCTCCTTTTCTTATTAAAATTCCTTTCTCAGCTCCTAAACCAGATGCAACCATCAAAACAGTTGGAGTTGCTAATCCTAAAGCACAAGGACAAGCAATAACTAAAACAGCTATAGCAGCAAACAAGGATAAGGCAATATTGCTTAAAGACAAATTTATCCACGGAATAAAAGTGAAAAATCCTGTTATACTTTTCATAAATTCCGGGAATATTAGCCAGACAAAAAAAGTTAATAAACTTATAACTAAGACAGCAGGAACAAAATAGCTTGTTACTTTATCAGCAAATTCCTGAATAGGAATTTTGCTTCCTTGAGCTTCCTCAACTAATTTAATTATATTAGCAAGAAAAGTATCTTTTCCAATTTTTTCTGCTTTAACATACAAAATTCCATCTTGGTTTATTGTTGCTCCTATAACTCTGTCATTCTTCTTTTTTTCTACTGGCAGGCTTTCTCCTGACACCATTGACTCATCTACACTTGACTCACCTTTAATTACAATTCCATCAGTAGGAATTTTTTCTCCTGGTTTAATTATCATTATATCATTAATTTTAACCTCGTCAATTCTAACTTCTTTTTCCTTTCCCTTTACAAGCAAATTTGCTGTTTTAGCTTCTAATTTTAATAATTTTTTTATAGCTAATCCTGCCTGTCCTCTTGCTTTTGCTTCAATATATCTTCCTGTTAAGAAAAAAGCCATAATCATTCCTCCTATTCCAGAATAATCTTCTATCGGCAGAAAAAATCTTAACAAGCCAGTTAAAAAAGCAATTAAAGTTCCTAAGCTTATTAGAACATCCATGTTAAAAGCCAAATACTTAACAGATTTGAAAGCAGATTTCAAAGTAGGAAAGCCAATAACAAAAAGAATAGGGAATGCAAGAATTAAAGGCAGAATCATAAGAGTTTTATCATGAATTCCTAATGCTCTCTCAATAATCAAGCTTATAACAGCAATAGGTATAGCAAATAACCAAGAAAGCCACATTTTCCTTTTTGCCTTATTCATTTCTTTAATTTCAATATCTTCTTCTTTTTCTTCCTCTTTCAAAACTTCATAACCAGCATCTTTTATAGCTAAAATTATCTTTTCTTTTTTAATAGAAGAAGTTATTATTGCTTTATGTGTGTTAATATTCAATTCAACTTTTTCTACTCCTTTCCCTAAAGCCTTCAAAGCTTTTTCAATTGTCATAGCGCAATGAGGATTATCTAATCCTTTGACAAGAAAAACATAAGTTTTTCTTGTTGTTTCTTTCTTCTCTTCTTTCTTCTGCTTTTCTTCCTGCTTTTTTTCTTCTCCATCTTCTTCAGAAAAAGCTTTATAATCTCCTATGCTAGAAACAGCTTTTTCTATTTCAGAATCTTTAACTTCATCTCCTTGTTCAATATACATCTTATTAGCAGCAAAATTCACATAAACATTTTTCACTCCTTTAATTTTTTTCACAGCTTTCTCTATGTTTCTTGCGCAACCAACACAATGCATTCCTTGAATTTTATATGTTTTCTTTGCCATTTTTTTATTTAACAACACCCACATTTCTTCCCCTTAATTTCTTTCTCATAACTATTCGCATGCTCTGAACAGCAAAAAGCTTTCTCTCTTGTTCCAATAAAGCCAGGAACTTTCACATCTCTAAATACCTCTTCTCCTTTCTCGATTTTCTCCCCGCAATATCCACATTTCTTTTTGAACTTCAGAAATTTCCCAAATGAAAATTTCTGATAGTCATCAAAAATCTTTGATTTTTGAGACAAACTCATTTTCCTTTTCCTATCTTTTTATTTTACTTGTTTATTTTTTATTTAGCTATCTTGCATACTTATTATAAATTAAAGCAAATATATAGCCAAAAATATAAGCAACAACAACACTAATAATCAATCCTAAAATTCCTGTTCCTAAACTAGGACTTGTAGCCAAACTTGTCAAGTCAATTCCATGAACAAATAAGCTAAAGAACTTTAATGAAGCTGCTCCGAGAATCAAAACTATCAAAAAGCAAACTACGTAAACTATTCCTGTTATTATAGCTGAAGCAATTCCTATAGCTTTAACATCTAACTTTACCATTTTTATTTACCTCCTTTCATTCCTTTAATTATCATTAGACAATGCTTTACCATATGTTTATCTATTAAACTTAATATTGGTTTTATAGTTTTCTCATTCAGCTTATAATATCTATATTTTCCTTTTATCTCTTGAACAACAAAACCACATAATTTTAATCTTTTTAAATTATGAGAGACAACACTTTGTTCGTATTTTGTTTCTTTAATGATCTCTGAAACATTTTTCTTTCCTTTTCTTAGCAAATTCAAAATCCTTAATCTGCTCTCGCTAGAGAATGTATTGAAAAATAGCTTGTAAGCTTCATAAATCTCATTTTCAGAAACATTATGTATGTGTTTGTTTATCATATGATAGTTTAATACATATGACTATTTAAACCTTTTCTTTTATTTTTTTAATTCACATCTAACAAAGCTTTTTGCAAGAAAATAAACAGAAAACAAAAGCAAAATAATAGACAATAACCTTAACTCCAAACCCTTAAACGGAAGGAAAAACAAAGCTAAAGGAAATCCGAGCAAGGCAAATATAACCGAGCCACACATAGGACACCCTGAAGACAACAAACCAGCAATAAAACCAAGAAATCCAGAAAATCCAATTAACTTCCCTCTCCTTGTCAGCTTAATGTCAGAAATCGAAGATTTCTGAACACTGTCAGAATTCTCTCTGAATTCTGAAGTTTTAAATGCAAAAATCGCAACATAAACTCCTAATAATAAAGCTATAATACCTAATAAAAGCAAAGTTAGAAAAGCATAATTATAACCATTCATCTCAATAAATATCTTCAAGCTTTTATCTGTAACTTCCCATAAGGTTAGAAAATAAAAAACAAAGAAAGTTATCAAGCTGGAGATTAAAAACAATAAAAAATATTTTTTTCTTAATAAAACTTGTTTAATTATCTCTAATTCTCTTAACATTTTTTATCCTAGAATATTTTTCAAACTCTCTAAACTCTGAAATCCTTCGTATCTTTTTCCATCAATGAAAAATGTAGGTGTTCCTCTTACACCTGCTTTTTTTCCTTCGTCAAGATCTTCATTAACTTGTTCTTTATATTTTTCAGAATCTAAACACTCATTAAATTCCTGCGTATTTAATCCTAATTGAGAGGCTATTCTTTCCAATAATTCTTTTTCAAAATTTCCTTGATTCCCAAATAACAAGTCATGATATTCCCAGAACTTTTCTTGCTCATTTGCGCAAGATGAAGCTAATGCAGCATCAAAAGAATTTTTATGAGAAGGCAAAGGAAAATTTCTATAATAAAAGCTAATTTTGTCTCCATATTCTTCTGAAACTTGCTTTAAAATTGGCTCCTGTAATTTGCAAACAGGACATGCAAAATCAGAAAACTCTATAATTTTTATTTCTCCTGAACCTAAGGCAGGAAAAAACCCTGTTGAGATATTTACAATCTCTTCTTTATTATCGTTAGGATTAGTGACACTAAAATACATAACTAAAACTAAGATTACAATTGCCAAAAAGAAAATTAAAATCACTTTTGTATTTTTTTCCATTTTCTTGTTTTTTATTTACAGCTTATTCAACAGCCTCTTTTCTTTTTCATTTGCTATTTTTTACATTTAAACTATTGTTTTATATTGTTTTTAATTTATTTAATTTTGTTATTAATAGTAGTCTAAGCAATATAAAGTATTTTGATGATGGCTTAAATGCTCTTTCCAGGATTGCAAATCCTGCCCTTCTGGCTTTCTGCATTCTTCTGGAATATTACTGTTCCCAGAAGAATCTTTTTTAATTTTATTTAAATTTATCATACCAAAACTGCTCAAAATTAATAATAACAAAAATATTCCTATTGCTACATACAAAATTATTTTCTTATTCATTTTTACCAAATGATTTATTTAAATTTTCTTATTTAATTATTCTTGCTAATATATATGTAACAATCAACAAAGGTATCAACACAAGTATCCAGTCCTGAAATATATGCAAAATTGTATTAGCTGGCTCTCCTAAAATTCCTTTCTCATGCATTAAACCAACAATAATAGTAGCTATTAAACTACCAACCAAAATTCCTATAACCCAACTTTTTGTGCTATAACTCATTTTTTATTTACCCCCTTTATTTTTCTAATTTTATTTAACATAAAAATTATTCCAAAAATATTAGCAACAACTCCAAATAACAAAATGTAAAAAGTGTATCGAGTTAAAAATGTTGCGAAACTCAAGCTAATAAAAGGCAGAAAATTTACAAGATAATGTGAACAGCACAAAATCATGCTAATTGAAGAAACCCCTCCCCCAGCCATGCTTGTAATTGAACATATAGCATTTAAATGCCTCAAATAAGTATATAAGCCAATTTGAACTCCAAATCCTAAGACAAGAGGAATTAAAAGCCAGATATATCTCTTCAGTTGAAATATAGCCATAGAAGGAAAATTCAAGCTATACAAAACAATCAAGTTTACAACTATAACTATAAAAATTGCAATCACAGAATTTCTTATTATGTCAAAAATCAATGATTTTTGAGCACCATCAAAATCTTCTGATTTTGAGGTTTTAAATTTCAAACTCGCCATTTTTTATCTATATTTTTAAAGTTTTTTATAAATAAATACCAAATAATGATGAAAGTAAAGCAAGAGCAACATGAATCAATATGAAAATTATGCTCAAGTAAAAAATATACTTATTTATTTTTTTCTTTTTTTCAATTTCAAGTCTGCTTTTATTTATTACTAATCTTGCTAGTAATACACCAAAAAAGAATATTCCAGCTAAAATCCCTGCCCAAAATACAAGTGTTTTTCCTAATATTAAAGTTACCATTTTTTATTGATTCTTTTGACTATTTGTTTCTGGAATATGCTCTAAGCAATGCTCTTCTGTTTCATTGTCAATAATCTTAAAACAAAATTCTCTATTCATCGTTTGATGAGCAAGAGAATGCCAGCAATCATCTCCTTCAACAGAACATTTTTCTTCTGATACAGAATAATCAAGAATATTTGATTTTATTAGGATATAACTAAAAGAAATTGTTATTATAAATATTATAAACATTATAATTAATAAGTTTATATTTTTCATTTTTATTTTACAGCAAATTTTGTAATATCAAGATTACAACTCTTATATTTTTTACACCATTCCTGGCATTTCTTAGCTAATCTTTTATCTTTGTATTTTAACAAACAAATCTCACATTCATACAAATTATTAATTTTCTTTACCATTTTCTAAGTTATTTGTAAACTAACTTCTTAGTCCACTCAGGAATCTTTATTTTTCCAATAGGTTTATCATAATCAGGCAGATAAGGTTTTATATCTAAAATAGGAGTTTTATCAATAATATCCAAATCTTTAACTTTTATGACATTTTTTTCAATAGAAATCAATGGCACAGTTGATATTCCGATACAGTTAGGCCTCCATTGACATCTTGTTGCGAATATCCCTAAAGTAGGAACATCAGGATTTCCTTGTGGCTGATGCTCTAATCTTACTATACCCTCTGCCTCATTCATCCAGTAAATAACAATAATATGAGAATAGTCTTTCAAACCTCTTAATGCCTTTTCATATTTCTTATCAAGAACAATTTCTGTAACCTCATTTTTAAAACCAGAAAATTGTTGTTCCTTGACTTTGTTTCTTGCATATCCTATTACATCAACTTTTTTTTGCATTTTCTATTTTATTTTTTTCCAATAAGTTTAATTAAATAAATTATTAATAATAGCAAAACAACAACAATCAACAGCTCTTTTATTAAAGATAAAACCCCTAAGTTAATATTATTATTTAAATTGCCCCCTATAACATTTCCAGTCATCATTGTCTGCATCTCACCTTCATCACAAGCAGCTACTAATCCAAAACCAAATATGCTGACTAAGTTTACAAACATTACAAACAAAATTCCTGATAAAACTAAATTTATTTTTTTCATCTTAAATTTCCTTGAAATTTAATGAGGCAAAAATCCTCAGATTCCGCGAAAATCCTTTGGATTTTCGGGGCCCAAAAATTCTGAACTTCAGTGAAGAATTTTTTGGTTTTCATTTCAAATCTCACACCCACTTAAAGCAGCTAATTTTTCAAATCCTTGAACTCCTTCGTAGTTAGTGCCATTAATTTCCCATGTAGGAGTTATTTTTACTTGCTTACTATTACATAATTCTTCATTTTCTATGCATTTAACATAATTCAAATGTTTCTGGCTTTTTCCAAACAGGTTTCTCTGCTGATTAGTATAATCACAAAAATCATTTCCATAAATTACAGCTTTTTCTCCCAAGCATTTAGCAAAATCATCATATTTTCCTGGACTTAAACTTTTTACATAAAAAGTAACAGCAAAAAGTATAATAGCAACTAAAAATATCCCAAACAGCAAGTATTTTTTAGTATTTTTTGGCTTTTTCTCTTCTTTTTCTTGATGTTTAGCTTTTATATGCTGCTCTAAACTTTCCTTGCTATTAAATTTCTTATTACAGATTTTACATTCAAATTCCATTGCTAAGACACCCCTGGTTTCTTGTGCATCAACTTCCTCTTATTTACCTACCACAGCCGCCACCAACATAACTTGGCGTAGGATAACTTACTCTTCCTGTTTGAGAACTTCCCGCATTAGATTTTAAAATTGTGTAGCCAAAAAACAACAAAGCCAGAATAAAAATTACAAGAATAACTAAAGTAGCTGTATCCATTTTTAAAATTTATTTAACCTCCTTGTCCTGTCTTCTGATACTTAACATTTAATGAATCTAAATCATCAAGTACAAACTCATCATTAATAAATCTTCCAACTCTCTCTAAAATATTTTTAATCGTGTAGTCTGAAATTTCTTTTGAAAGAACAGCAGTAGGAATTGCCTTAATGCTGTATTTTGATAACAAACTTTCTCCTTCATTCGAGGAAACATCAACATATTTCTCGCTTTCAATATAAATCCCTATGCTGCTGAAAATATCTTTTAATTCTGTAACATTATAGCAATCAGTGCATGAATTATTAGTAATATAAGTTATTTTGACTTTTCCTTTTATCTTGCCAGTAGAGATTTCTTTGTTTGGAAATAGTGGCTGGGAAAATCTGTAGTAATCATTATACCCAATAAAAGAGCCTTTAATCCTGTCAAAAATCCACCAATATTCTTCTATATTTTTAGATACAAGCAAGGAAGGTAGATAACTGATTTTGTTATCTTCAATAAGTTTTTTTCCGTCTTCTGATTTAGAATCAACCATTTCGTAATTGTCAATTTTAATTCCGATTCTCTCAAGCTGAGTTTTAATACTAGACAAGCTAGTACAATCTAAACAAGAAGAATCATAAATCTCTATTAAATTAACAAATCCTTTTTTCTCCCCACTTATTAACTCGAGATAAGGAACAGCTTTGTCAAAAATTCCTGTTTTTCCAGAGATTCTAAATATATTCTCATCCAAAGTTAATTTGTCAATTTTCCCTGTAACAATTAAAGCAGGAATTTTTTCTATATTATACTTTTCAAGTAGTTTGATAGCTTCCTTATCCTTGTAATTTAAACTTCTTTCTTTTAAATTAACATTCTCCTGCTTTAAAGAGCTAATAACAAGATTCAAATCAAAACATTCCTTGCATACATCTTTAGTTTCTATTTTGATTACCTCTATATTATACTTTTTCTCTCCTGCCTTAAATTTAGGAACAAGATTAGGAAAAAAAGTGTATATAGCCAAAATAGCAACTAGAACTATAATTATCCAAATTAATACTCTTTCATTGTTAACCTTATTAATTATTTCTTTTATGTTTCTCGGAACTTTTCCAACTTCCTTAATTTCTTTTTTCATTTCTTTCTCTATATTTTCAATTTCTCCTTTTTCCTTTTTCATCTTACTCCTTACAACAATCCAAAATTTTTTTAATTAATTGAGATATTTTTGATAACTTACTTTCATTAATTTTTCCAGCTTTATTAATCTTTCCTGTATTTAAAGCCCAGAATAAAGAATACAGGTTAAATGCCTCAATAAAGCAGTCTTCTGCCTCATTTTCCTTTCCTTCATGCAAAAATTTTGTCCCCACCTCTGTTAATCTCATACTTGTAGCTAACAAATGCTTGCTTATACACCACTTTTCTGAATCATCATCTTTTTCTTTCTTGACTATTCTTGCCAACAACTTTTTTCTTAACTCGCGAATTTGCTCTAAAAATTCTAAAAATTTTTTATTTTCAGTTTTCATATAAGAGAATAAAAAATGCTCCTCCAGACTTACAAGATTCATCAAAGCTATGCTTAAATCTTCCCCTAAAGATAAATCTAGATTATTTTTACTTTTGATTTCTTCTATTTGCTTTAAAAAATTTTCTTGCTTCATTTTTCAATTAGCTCTTTAAGATTATAATCTGGATTTCTCTCTTGAGAAGGAACATGTATAAAATTAACAGAATATCTTTCTGAAGACATCTTATCTATTCCTCCATAATTGTCCCCTATAAATACAGCTTTTTTTGGCTCTACTTCAAAATCTTTACATATTCTACTTAAATCTTTATATTTTCTACCTTCCTCTATTATTATATGCTCCTCTCCATAAATTCTATCTACAAAAGGACGTATAGCTAAAATACCAGCACAACTTGTTATATCTTCTAAACTAGTTGTACTTGATATAGCCATTTTCTTCCCTTTTAACTTTAATCTTGCTATCAGATCAAAAGCATCATCTCTTAATTTGAGATTTCCATCTGATTCTATTACAAGTGTATTACAAAAATCAAAAATAATCAATTCTGCATCTTGTGGAATTGTTTTAAGCTCCATTTTATCTTTTTCCTGTTAAACCTTTTGTTAATTTAATTATAATTAAAACAACAATAACTATTAAACCTAAAATCAAAATTAAATACAGAACAGAATAAATATTCCAATTATAATAATTTCCTTGCATCATATTTCCATACATCATATTCCCTTTCATCATTCCGGAACCCATCATTCCACAACCACTTCCCATCATGCCGGTATTTTCTTTGCAATAAATATTTTTTGCCATATTAATATGCATCTCTTTTACAAATTCAGAATCTTCCCCTCCCATCATTTGATGCATCAACTCATGGCTTTCTCCAGGATGCATTTGCTCCATATAATAATCTCCTATCTCATTTAACTGCTCATCATCAAGTTTATCACAACTTATATTAGAATCAATTAGCATTTTTGTTTCGTTAAAATTTTCATGAGCAGAGACAAAACTGCTTAATATTATATTAAATACTAAGACACCTGACACAAATAATATTACCAATAACATTAATTTTTCTATCTTATTTTTTTTATTTTTTACTTCAGATAAATTTTTCAATGTCATTTTATGATTAGCCAAAATATTAAAGTTAGTATAGCTAATATTATGAACATAAAAGAAATTGACTGGTATGGCCATAAAACTTTTCCTTTTTTTTCTTTTATTGAATCACTTAACCTAAATCCCCACCAAACAGCAAGGAAACCAATAATTATCCCAGTTAACAATTTATCAATTCCAAAAATCCCCAATCCAAGAATAGAGTGATGTTCTGGCGAAGTTTTTACTATAGCAAAACCAGTAATTAAGCCTGAATAATAAAAAGGAATTACAAACAATAAAAATGAAGCTATCACTATTAAAAATTCCTGAAAAGGAAAATTTGTTTTTTTCTTTAACCATCTATTAAACCATAAAGCACTTGAAATTATTAAAGCTCCCAAGAATAATCCAACAATAGAATCATCTACGCCATATGCTCGAGCAACTCCGACACCAACTGCAGCTCCTGTTGTGCATAAAGGGCAATGAGCAAGAACATTAGGCAAAATCAAAATTAAGCTTAAGAGAAAAAATAGAAAAATAAAACTTTTCATCTTAAATCTCCTCAGAGTCTTCAGAAATCCTCATAACTTCGGATTTCTGATAGTGCTCGGAAATTTTTATTTCCGACATTAAGAGGCAAAAATCGTCAGATTTTTTCATCTTAACCTCCTGACTTTGGCTTTTCCTTCAGAATCAAGAATTTCTACTTCAAGTTTATCTCCTTCTGCAAGGCAAGGCTGTAACTGCATATTATGCTTGTAATTAAAATTTAGCAAGCCTTTCTCTGTCTGAATTCCAGCATCACAATTTGTCAGTCCTCCTTGAATCATAGCACAACTTCTATCATAAACTCCTGTTCCTTCAAGTTTCATAGGCTCTAACTCCATATTTGTTATATAACCAGTAAAAACATCTTTGTCAAAAGTTTCTTTTGTTTTATTTAAGTTAGAATAAACTATCATTCCAATTAACACTAAAGTTATTATTGCCAAAACTATACTTGTTGTTTTCATTTTAACAAATCCTCAGATTTTTAAAATACTGAAAAATTTATTTTTCTTCATTTTTCTTGTTCAAATTTTTTATTTTCCTTAGCCTTACTATAAATAAAAATTAACAGCCACCGACCATTCCACTTGAGACTTGCTGCACAGCTTGGCTTGCTGTTTCAACTGCTGCTCCTGTACTTGAACCCTTAAAAAAGGTTATGTACAAAACTGCAACTGCAAGTAGGGCTATTATTATCCACAAAATTGTTTTCTTGTCCATTTTTCCTCCTTACAATATAAATTTAATAAATATAATGCCAACTAAGATTACAGCTATTACTCCAATTAACCACCAACCATTCTTGTTGTTCTCATCTGTTTGTTTTTCTGGCTTGCAACAATCCATTTTAACAGCCTCCAACCATTCCACCTGATGCTTGTTGCCCTTTTTCTATTCCTCTGTACTTATTGCTAGCTAAATTAATATAGTTAATCTCAATCCCCTGACTTTTCAATACAGCTGCTTTTGTCTGATGTATTCCTGGAAAAAACAAAACTTTCCATTTTCCTAATTCCTCAAGAATTTCATCATCACTGAATTCATTAGGATGATTTTTTATTAAATATTTTGCTAATCCTCTCATAGCATAACTATGAGCACAACCGCAAGCTGCTTGCCCATTGCTGAAAATTATTGATTCAGCTCCGCAGCAATACTCGCAAGATATTTGTAAGCCTATAATTATATATCTCTGCAAATCATCTCCAGTTAGAGTTATTGAAGTATCTAAATCAGCTAAAACACCAATACTAGCATCTGCTTTTCTTGGATCTGAAGGAGAGATATCATCATAACTTATTCCTAACTCTTTACCATAAATTTCAGGCATACCAGTAGGAATTATCTCTGAAGCTGATACTGTTCCTATGGCTCCTCCTCCGCCACCACTCAGCTTTCCGAAATTATAAACCAACAATAAAGCTAATACTGCAATTATTACTATTTGAGCTACAAACTCTTTATCAATTTCTTTTCCAATTTTTTTTGTTTCTTTTTCAATCATCTCTGGAATTTCTTCAACAACCTTAGTTTCTTTTTTCATCTTAAAAATCCTTGAAATGTCAGAAACTTATAGTTTCTGAACAATGTCAAAATTTTACAATTTTGAAATTTAATGAGGCAAAAATCCTCAGATTCCGCGAAAATCCTTTGGATTTTCGGGGCCCAAAAATTCTGAACTTCAGTGAAGAATTTTTTGGTTTTCATTTTTCCATAACTAAATTTAATTTAAACTCAAAGAAAAACATAACTTATAAAGCTATGTATGAAACTAGTTTCATGAAACTAGTTTGGGTTTTAAAGAAGTGATGGTAGTTATTTTTTGTCCCACTCCTATTTATTTTTATTATCTTGTGTTAAAGATATAATCAGCCAAACTACCAGCACTAAAACTAAAATCATAAAAAATGGCCCAAAAAACATCATCCCTCCCATCATGCTCCCCATATAACCAAATCCCCAGCTAAAGCTAAACAATAAAAGTAAAACTAACATGACTATAATTATTGTTTTTTCATTATCTTTCATTTCTATATCCTCAATTGATTTTAATTTTATTTATGATTATGATGAACCAAAACGTTTCATCATAGGGCAGTTTTTCATATGCTCTAACATTTCTTCTCTCATTCCTTCATCACTCATCATCTCTTCCATTTGTTCGTGCATCTCATCCATATTTTCCATCATCATTCCCATCATGCCAGATTCATCCATCATATCCATCATTTCACTCATTTCCTCCATGTTATAACTTGCGTCATTATCATTTGTGTCTGTCCCATGAGCTACTACAAATCCAATTCCTACAATTAAGCTTATTGCAATCAAGATACTTATTAAAATTTTTGTATCCATTTTTATCTTACCTCCTATAAGTTAGGGGGCAGTTTAATATATCTATCTTGCCATCTAAACCGTTTTAAACCATTATTCTTCCAAATAAACTTTATAGGTTTTCCCTGTTCTCTCTCTTTGAATTATCCCTTTTTTATCTAAATTAGTTAAAATAGTTGAAATCTTAGCTTTACTCCAATCAAGCCTGAATCTCAATGAATCCTGAGTAATTTCTCCTGCTTTCTTAATTTCATTTAAAATCTTTTTTTCATCTTCTGACAAAGCTTTCCTTAAAATATTATACTCATCTCCCTTGCTAGTTTGTTTAAATAAATAAAACGAAATAATAACTCCTATAATTAGAGCTATGATTAGTGGGAGTATATTTTCTGTTCTTATTCCTCTGCTTACTATCTGATTCATCATATCCATCATATTAGATGGTTGTGTGATAAAAAAAGGCCTCAGTACAAGGAAGATAACAAAGTAAGACACGGCTACAACTAAAAGAATTACTAAGATTTTTGTTACAGCATCTAGTTTTGTCAAATTATTATTTTTCATTTTCTTATTTTATCTAACTCCTTTATTATTTCTTCTTTAGTTATCAAGCTACTTTTTCTCCAGATTTCTTTGCCATCTTTAAATAGAATTAGAGTTGGTACAGATAGAATCTCGTATTGTTTTGTTAAGTTTTCACCCTTTTCAACATCAACTTTAACAAATTTTATTTTGTTTTTATATCTCGGAATTATTTCAGATTCCATTATTCTATCTAAAACAATGCAGGTTGAGCACCACTTTCCTGTAAAATCTAAAACTTTTACTTCCATGTTAACTTCTTGATTTTAAAGCTTCCTCGATTATTTTTGTTCCAAAATATTTATTATTTTTGAATTTACTTACAACATAGATTATTATTGGTAATTTTATTTTTTTAACTAGCTCTTTAAACGAACTCTTGATTTCATTATTTTCTTTTACAGCTTTCCATAAATTAACCAAATCTTTTTCATTTTTATTTTTAGTAACAATCCCAATTCTAGGAAGCATAAATTCTAAAATCTCGCTTATTTTCTCTTTTAAATATCTTTCCTCATACTTGCTCTGGGTATAATCATTTACAAGTTCATTGATTAGGTTTTCTTTACTCATCTTATTTAGCATTATCTATAATTTCTTTTATATCTTTTTCAACTTCTTCAGCCTCTTCTTGACTAACTTCTGGGAAAAATCTCGAGATTATAGTTGGCTTCATTCCAATTATCTTTATTTTCTCATTTTCCTCAAAAACATTAATTTTACAAGGCATACATAAAGAAATTAACTTATTTTTATTTAAAAAATTATTGGCATACTTTCCTGAGCAAATCTCAATTATTTTTAATTTCTCTTGGGAAAAACCTTTAGCTTCTAACCTTTCTTTTATATCATAAACCTGGAATATACTCCATCCTTTCTCTTCAACAGCTTTTAAAACTGACACAACTGCTTCGTCAAAGCTTTTGTTAGTTTCAACAACATATGCAAAATCTTCTATTTTCATTTTCTGTTTTCTTTAACCTCTTTACAATTATTTTTCTCCTATAATTAAGACAAAATCTTTCTCTATTCTATCTTCACCAAGATATTTAAATCCAGATTTTCTTAATAATCTTTTAATGTTTTTTACTGTAAACCTGTAACACCCTTTTTTCTTCTTTCTATTTGTAAACCAATAATCCCCAATAATTATCTTGCCTTTATCTTTAAGTAGTTTCCTTATGCTGTTTAATGCTATTACTGGCTTTTTAATGTGGTGAAGTGTATAAGTAAGGGTTATTACACTAAACTCTTCATCTTTAAAATAATTATTTACCTTATGAGCATCTCCCTTTACACACTGTATTAAATTACAAGTGCCAAACTGTTTGCATTTTCCATTAGCTTTATTAAAACTTTCATCTGAAATATCAAATCCAATCACTTTCTTATTTAGCTTTTTAGCTAAACAATTAACTAAATATCCTTCATCACAGCCGATATCTAAGACTCTATCTGCATTACTAATTTTCTGATGTATTTCCTTACATATAATTGAATCTTTCATTTTCCTGGTTTTATTAAATATTATAATCCGGAACAGGAGGTTTATTTTGTTTAGTATTTTTTCTCAAAACAATCCCATAATGATACGGTTTTAAATCATACCTTGTAGGACTATTAAATCCAACAGATTCTGCCCATTCAATACATTGCTCTGGTTTTGGTCTCATTTCCATTGGCGGGCCTCTCGGAGTATTAGGATGATAATTCCAATGAATAATCCCAAGTTTTCCATTAAGTCTTAGAACTCTATGAGCTTCTCTAATTAATCTTTCTGGTTTTTGTGTAGTGTATAAAATATTAAAAAGAAAAGCATAATCCACGCTCTCATCTTCTAAACCAGAACCATTCGCCATAAAATCGCGAAGAATTGCTTCAATATTATTTAATCTTTCTTTTCTTGCTTTTCTCTGTGTTTCCTTAATCATTTCAGGTTCTATATCAATAGCATAAACTTTTCCTTTTACTATTTTGGCAGCAGGTATTGCGAAACTTCCATAGCCACATCCGAAATCTACCACATCTCCTACCTTATTACTTAAACCTAAAGTTCTGAGTATTTTATCAGGATTAAAAAATCCTTTCCACATCTCTTCTTCTGGCATCCCGCTTTCTTTGAGCTTCATTTTCCCTCAATCTCTTTAACAAGATTTCCATTTTTCTTTAACTGTTTAAGCAAAATATTTTTTATAATATCACAGGCTTTAATCATTTCAGGATATACTAATTTATAATAAATATTTTTACCCTTTCTTTTTGTCAATACAATACCCATCTTCCTTAGCATAGCTAAATGTTGAGATATATTAGATTGTGGGGTTTTAGCAAGCCTCACTAATTCGTTCACACTCCTCTCTCTATCTCTAAGTAAATTTATAATTTCTAGTCTTTTTGCATTTGACAGTGTTTTACAAAGTTCAGCATGTTTTTCGAATAGTTCTTTCATGGTATTGAATTTTTTTGTATCATCATGTAAAATTTAATACCAAAAAAATCCTTTCTGGATTTTTGGGGCCAGAAAACCTCAGAAATCTCTGATTTCTGATGGCTATCAGAATTCAAAAAGAATTCTGAAGTCTGAAGATTTTCTTGGAATTGAAAATTGCAGCCAATTTTCATATTCATATATTCTAATATTTGAATATATAAATCTTTCGGTTCCAAGGAAATCTTTGATTTCCTGGACCAGAAATTCTGAACTTTTTGTGAAGAATTTCTTGGTTTTATGGCTTTGTAGAAATAGGATTTTAATTAGAAAAATTAAAACTTATCTCTTCTTCTTTTTTTTTGGCTTACCACAACTTCCACAGCTCATTTTTCCTCCAACTTTAATTTAAACAAATACAGACAACAAAACTACTAAATACCACAAAATCAAATTTATCATGCTAAAAAATTTTAATTGCTTCCTGATTTTTAAAAATTCTAATGAAATTTTACCTTTTGAATTCAAAGGAGCAAGTTTTTCCATTTTTTTAACTCTCATACTAATAACAACACCAAAAATAACTATCCAAAAAACTAAGATGTGTTTTATTATTAAAAGATTCTTATTTATAGGCCATTGGACAAGAAAACTAATTCCTATACCAGAAACTATCAGCAAAATTAATCCAACCCAAATTAATTTAGAAATAGAAGGAATAATTTTCATTACCTGCTTTCCTAAATCTACATCTCTGTCAGCTTTTCTGCTTATAATTGCAGCAAGAGTAGCTCCTCCTAATCCATAAGCTAATCCTAAAAAATGCAGGAAGTTAAAGAGCTCTAATAATACCATAAAAGATTAAACAACTTTCTGTTTTTAAATTTAACTTATTTTTTCTTTTTTGGATTGTGTTTTGCACATGTCTTGCACATTTTATTCATCTCTTATATTTTATTTCTAAACAGCCAGAAAAACAATAATGAGACAGGAACAAGCATTAAAAAATGAAATAATAAAAATTCAAATACAAACTCTAAACTATAACCTTCTAAAAAATACCTTGTTTGCAGCAAAATGCTAATCACAGCAGAGAAAATCAAACTTTTAACGAATAATTTCTTCTTTCCAACAAACAAATAAACAACAAAACCAATTCCAGTTCCAAATATAATTTTATTTCTGTAATAATATGAAGAAACAGCATACTCCTCACTTAATAAATGAACAAGATAATCAATAAAAGTGAAAATTAAGATTATGACAAATACAATTAAAAAAATAAAAACCGCTTTCTTAAATGTCAGTTTATTATCCATGATTTTTGATGTTTGATTCATCTTAAAAATCCTCCAGATTTTTAATGACCAAGAAAATCCTTATAATGTCAGAAATAAGAGATTTCTGATCACTATCAAAATCCTTGGATTTTGAAGATTTCGGATTTTCTGGTCCAGGAAATCTTTGATTTCCTTGGAGGCAGAAAAATTTATTTTTCTTCATTTTTTATTCTTATATTTTTACTCCAGCTAATATCTCACTTGGGTGAATTACTCTTGGAGATTCGACATAATCTTCTAATTTTACATTAAAAAAATCTTTTAGACAAACTTTAGTATCAATTGCTCTAAGCTCTCTTAAAGGAGAAAACCAACCTATTAATGGCAAGTCAAAAAAATGTCTGTAAAATGGAGTTGATTGTAAGCTATTATAAAATTGAGTAAAAAAACCTGAAAATATATTTCTACCATTAGTAAAATTAATAACTCCTATCTTTCCATTTGGTTTTAGAACTCTGAAAAACTCTGGGCATAATTTTCTATGTTCTGATAACTGGAAACTATCCATCAGATTTATACAAACCAAAACATCAAATTTCCCGTCTTTAAATGGCAATTTAAAAGCATCACCCCGAACAAGATTGGTTCTATACCCACTTAATTTTTTTCTAGCTTCATATAGCATTGCAGGAGACAAATCCAACCCAACAACAAAACCAGCTTCTTTTTCTAAGAGGGGTTTTAAGAAATTACCTGTTCCGCAACCTACATCCAAAACAAGCTCATTTTTTTGTATATTTAGATAGTTTACCATCCTCTCTATACTTTTTCTCTCGTTCTTTGAGAGAAAATCATATAAAAAAGCACATTTTCCATAGTCATCTTTAACCATTTTCTTATCTTCACTCAACAATTATCTTTCCTTTCATGTAAGAATGTGGTGTACAGTGATAATTAAAAGTTCCTGCTGTATTAAAAGTTTTAGAGTAAGTTTTTCCTTTTTGTAAAAGAGTAGAGCTTATTTCATTACCAGCATCAGATGTAGCAGTATGGCTTGCTGAATCAAAATTAGTCCATATTACTGTATCTCCAACTTTTATTCTCAATTCTTTTTGGCTAAAAGCAAAATCTTCTATTTTGATATTATAAGTTTTTGGTTGTGTTTCTGTCTCTTCTATATTCTTGTCTCCTGTTTCTTCAGGCAATTCTGGAGTTGGCGGAGTTAATTCTTTACCTTTATCACTTTCTTTTTCTGAACCCTGGAATAAAAATACTCCAGCAAATGCCACAATCACAACTAAAACAATTACTAAAACTATTAAACCTGTTTTTGCCATTTTTCTTTTTTAAATTTCAAAATTTACTTTAGCAATACAATATTAGTCATGCCTCTTCTTTTTCTCTCTATAATCTGTTTTCCTTCTAATTTATCTAAAATTCTTGTAACTTTTACTTTACTAAAACCAGATTTCTCAACTAAATCTGCCTGAAATATTGCTCCATTAGCTTCTTCTATTATCTTAACAATCAATTTTTCATCTTTATCTAGCTTAGAATAATCAACTAGCTTTCTTTTTACTTCAACTTTTTCCTTAATTTTCTTAACAATAATTCTTTCTTCTTCCTTGCTAAAAATCAAAAACAAGCCTATAATCAAAACCAAAACAGCTATACTCAAACTTATCCAAGTCTGAGTTCCTATTGTCTGATACATAGGGCAAGTAGGACCCATAGTGCATGAATCCTTGGCTATTTTGTTCAAAGTTAAATTAAAAATTAAAATTAAGATTCCTATTATTATTGAAATTCCAACAATCAAAAACCCAACATTTTTGTTTTTCATGTTTATTTTTATTTATCTTGGTTTAAATAACTTATGAACTCAAGTTCATTTTGCTAATATTAACAAAAAAGCTGTATTTTCTTCTGCCTTTAATGAGTGTCTGGCATTCTCGTTCATAAGTATGAAAATTCCTGGTTTCATTTTTATATCTTTGCCTTCTAAGTTAAAAACTCCTTTTCCTTCTAAAACATAAATCAAGCCTTTTTTAGTTGAAGTATGCTCTCCTATTTCTGTTCCAGAAGCCATACAAAACAAGCTAACATCTAATTTCTCATTTTTCAAAATCTCTTTGCTTAAAATTCCTTGTTTTGGATATTCAATTAATTTTTTTATGTTCTTGCTCATTTTCTTTATTCTCCTTCTTTAACTTGAAAATTTTTCTTTTATCTTATCAATTATCTTGTCTCTAATTCTATAAGAACGTTTCATCAAGGAAATAAAAGCTCTGATATCAATTATAGGCATTAATAACTTATCAGTCATTAGTTGATATTTATTAAGATAATGAGGTTTAAATTTTTTGCTTATCTCTTTTATGTCGTTAAAGCCATGTTTGATAATTTCAATTTTAGGATTTTTATTTTTAGATAAAATAGAGAGATAAGGAACATATCCAGTTCCACAAATTTTTGAAGCAAGAATATCTAAAGACAAACCATCTAAACTACATAAAGCAATTTTTAATTCAACTCTATCTCCAAGCAAAGGACCATCTCCTTCCATCCCTTCATAACCATCTAAAATGCATAAATCTGGTTTTGTTTCATTTATCATCCCAACAAGATTAGCCCACTTAAGCTTATTGCTTTTAACATATTTATTGATTATCAGTCTTTCATAATGTTTCAGTGCATGTACACTAGATCTGTTTTTAATTACACATCCTAACATATTTTTTAAACAGCCTGTATACACAAAAGTATCATGTGTTTTTGGCAAGGCTAAAGAGATGGTAAAAGCTTTTTTGGGCAACAAAGAAACTCTTCCTTTGATTATATTTCCATCAAGTCTTTCAAAATTTATCTCTTCTGTCTCAAATTCAGTTAAATCAGAGAATTTAATTTTAGGAAATTTTTCAAGTATTTTTCTATAATATATTCCATTTTCTTTTTCAAAAGCAAAAGAATTATCTCCTACAATAACTTCGTCAAACTTGCTATAAAAAATATCAAGAACAGATTCTAAAGCATCTATATGGGTACAAGCCAAAGGCAATTTAACATCAATAGCATTTATTTTTATAAAAAGTTTGTTAGACTTTTTATTTTTTATTGCTTTTTCTATGTCTTTCCAAATAAGTTTAATTGCCTTGCTTATGTTTTCTTTTCTATCTTCTCCTTTAACAATAGATATTTTTGGCATAAGTTACTCACAAAAATTTACTAATAATCCTTCTTATCATTCCTTTTGGTTGAGTGAAATCCTCTTTTATATGCCATAAAAATTCTTTTACAGCATCTTTTCCAAAAGTTTTCTCAACAAGTTTTATATTCTCGAGAATATTAATTATCTCGTGCCTTCTTAATCCAGAAGGGTTCTTATATTCAGAGTCCATCCATTCGTGAAGCTCTCTGAATGTTTTTCCAGTTCTTCTGAAGCTCGACTTAACATGCTCTTTTACAGGAGGCATTTTATTATTTAGAATCTATTTTCTTGAATTTCTCTAAAATTGTTTTCTTCTGTTTATCATCTAAGTGCATGTCAGCCATCATAAATAAAATATTGTTTTCTTTGTCTATATGCTGCCTTAAAAGTTGAATGATATGGTTTCCAATTTCTTCTATTCTCTCTTTACCTTGTTTCAGAGCATCTTTCAAATTTTTAATAGAACTTGACAAATCTTTATGCTCTGAAATCATCATCCCTGTAGGTCCTCCTTCTCTAGGCATAAATTTCTCAAGTTCAGGAAACAAAACTTTCTCTTCTTTGTTTAAAGAGTGTTTTTCGAATTCTTTTTCTAAAGCTATTAAATCTTTTTTTATATCTGCTTTGTTTTCTATTTCTTTTTCTAATCTGTCAAGCAAAACTAAAACCTTGTCATGCTCTTTTCTTAAAATATCTAAAGGATTTTTTTCAGCCATCTTTCACTCCTTTTTGCTTCTTATTTTCTACCAAACCTTATTTTTTCCCACGCTCTTTCATGAAAATAATAAACAAATACTTTTACTAAACTATCTATGAGTCCTATAGATGTAGCAACAATAAGTTTTCCTGTAACAATAAAACTTATAAAAAAAGTTATAAAAACAGCTGCAATTCTCCAACTTATTGCCTTTGATAAACTTCTATATTCTCTATCCATTTTCCTTTTTTATACTTTTTTCTTCTTCTTATTTTTATAGTTTTCAATAGCATTTCTTAATGTTCTTGAGCCTAAAACAGAACAATGTAGCTTTATAACAGGCAAACCTCCTAATTTTTCTGTTATTGCTTTGTCACTAATTTTTTCTGCCTCCTCTAAAGTTTTTCCTTTTACTAGCTCGCATAATATGTCGGAGGCAGAAATTGCGGCAGGGCATCCAAGTGTTTGAAATTTTGCTTGTTTGATAAATTCTTTTTCCTTTCCTTTAATTTTTTTCTTTCCAATTTTTAAATAAACTACCATCAAATCTCCGCAGGCATCATTCGTAAGCTTTCCAATACCATCTGCATTTTCTATCTTGCCTACATTTTTTGGTTTCAAAAAATGCTTCATTACTTGTTTGCTATATTGTAACATTTTTCTTTTTCAGTTTTTTATTTAATTTTTTTATTATCTTATTAACGTCTAATCCATGGACTTTACAACCCTCTTCAATAGTTTCTAAAGACGACATAGGGCAGCCTAAACAATACATTCCTTCTTTCATGAATATTTCCATAGTTTCTGGAAATTTCTCCAGCAATTCTGAAAATCTTGTTTTTTTAGTTATAAAATTTATCTTCTTCTTTTTCATTTTCCAACTAATTTATCCACAATTTTTTCAAAAGGACTTATTTTTCTTAATTTTTCAATAACTTTAGGCAAAATTTCTAAAACATAATCAATTTCCTCTTCTGTATTAAGCTTTCCTAGAGATAATCTCAAGCTACCATGAGCTTGTTCAGGTTTCAAACCAATAGCTAATAAAACATGACTTGGCTCTAAACTTTTACTTGAGCAAGCACTTCCTGTACTTGAGCATATTCCTTCTGCATCCAAATAACCACCAACTGCCTCTCCTTCCACATTTTCAAAACTAAAGTTAACATTATTAGCTAATCTTTTCTCTCCTCTTGGACCATTTAATCTTGCCATAGAAATTTTCTCTAAACCAGAAATTAATTTGTCCCTTAATTTTCTCATTTTTTCAACATCAGACTTTCTTGCAATTTTAACAGCTTCTGCAAATCCTACTATTCCAGGAATATTTTCTGTTCCTGATCTTCTATTTTTTTCATGTCCTCCACCATGAGCTAAAGGTATAATTTTAATTCCTTCTCTTAAATATAAAGCTCCTACTCCTTTAGGTCCGTGAATTTTATGAGCATTTAAGGTTACTAAATCTAAATTTTGTTTTTTAACATCAATTAAAGTTTTAGTATAGCTTTGACAAGCATCTGTGTGAAAATAAACTTTCTTTGCTCTACAAATTTTTCCTATTTCTTCTAAATCTTGTATAGTTCCAATTTCATTATTTCCGTGAATTATCGATATAAGCAAAGTATCTTTTGTAATTGCTTTTTCTAATTCTTTTAAATCAATAAAGCCCTCTGAATCTGCATTCAAGTAAGTTATTTTATATCCTTGTTTCTCTAGAAATTTGCAGGCATTTAAAACACAATCATGTTCTATACTTGAAATAATAATATGCTTCTTGTCAGGATAAGCAAAAGCCAATCCTTTAATAGCAAGATTATTGCTTTCTGTTCCTCCAGAAGTAAATATTATCTCATCAATTTTAGCATTTATAGATTTTGCAATTATAGCTCGAGATTCCTCTAAAGCCATTTTAGCTTCCTGCCCTTTTTGATGCAACGAGGAAGCATTTCCAAATTTCAAAGAAAAATAAGGTTTCATTGCTTCCAATACTCTATCGTCTAAAGGTGTTGTAGCTGCATTATCCAAATAGATGGTTTTCATTTTTCAACTCCTAACAATTCTCTTTCAAGAATACTAAAATCTCCTAACACTTCTTCTGAATTATCTCTATAGATTACTTTATATTCTTCCTTTCCATTTTCAGATATTTGAGTTATTGTTCTTATATTCCTATAATTTCCATTCATTATTCTCTGCCATAATTCTTTATATTGTTCTGCTCTTGCATGTTCTTTAAATCTTGCAACTATGCCCTCTAAATACCCTCCCCCTCTTTCTCCTATTTCTTTTCTTATTCCAACTTCCCAATATCGGTGGGATTTAATTTTTTTACATATACTCTTAAATCTCCTTCTATACTTAACCACCTTCCAAGATTAAAAATTTCAACTTTCATTTTTTCTTCTGTTTTTTAATTTCAACTTCAGGAAATATATAACCTTTAAAACCGCATTTCTCGCATTCATACATCTGAGGCGCACCAAAAACAATTGATGCTGTTATATTTTTTTTAACATCAACTGATTTACATTTTGGACAAAACATGAGTTTTTTCATCTTCATACTTTTTTCCTTATTCACCAGCAACTGGTTTTTGTTTGCATAATTTCAAAATTTCTTTGTTATATTTTTTGCATATACTACATGAACATTTCGCTTTTTTCATTAAATTCAAAATTCTCATCATTTCTTTTAAAGCAAAATTATTATTCTCAGAAATAATTTTGGCTGATTTCTCAATTTCCTTTTTTATACTAAGAGGAAATCTTAAGCTTGAGGCTCTTTTTTTGTTCAAATATTGAGATATAGCTGATTTACTTATCCCAAGTATATTGCCAGCTTTTTCAAAAGTCAATTTATGTTTTTGAGTTAATAATTTACTTAACTCCCTTCTGATAGCAGGAATTATATACCAAACTTCAATTTCTTGTGGTAGAGAGTACATTTTTTAGTTGTGAGATCCACTAACAAGGTTTATATGTTAACTATAGTTAACATGGGTTTATAAATCTTTTGTTTTTTTACTATAGTTAACTTTGCTCCAAAATCTTTTCTCTCTCAAATAGCTCTTTCTCGGCTTCCTTTTTTCTTGGCATATATTCTTTAAGCTCCTTTTTTTTAATCCTTCCCTCTCTCAGAAGTTTCTCAATAAACTTATTTAAAAGCTTAATCTGATGTTTTCTTAAAATGTTCATTCTGGTTTGTTTTTCAGCTTGCTTCCTGATTCTTATTATATCTTTCATAAGACTAGAAGAGGTTTTAGAAAGTTCTGATTTTCTTGGTTTTTCAGTTTCTTGCATATAAGAATATAGTAAGATGAGATTATAGAGTTTTTGGTTTTATTAAAACTATAAATAATAATTTTCTAAGAAAAAGTTACCAGTAGTTTCTTCTATAACCAGAATAACCGCCATAGCCGCCATAACCAGAATAACCATATCCTAAATAACCAGAATATCCATAAGATTTGCCTCTATAATCATCTCTTCCTGTTCTGTAAGTATAGAGGACAGGCTCTAAATTGTAATAATTGTATCTATTATTATAATTATAAGAAGGAGTATAACCATAATCTCCATATCTGTAACTTGTTGGCTGTATATATCCCCAAGTTACATACGGATACTCGTCTTCATACTCATATTTGTATTTTGGGCTTTTTGAGGTAATTGTAAGAGTAAATCCCTTGTTATGCCCGTACAAATCTTCTTTATAGCTTATTGTCTCAACATCAGTTGTATAGGATTTATCTATCTCTTCTCTTACTCTCAAGTCAGCACTTACAAAAAAGCTGCTGAAAACTAAAAATAAAACTACCAAGCCAATTAATCTTCCCTTAACCATAAAAATTCAAGAAAAAGGTTATATTTAAACTTTTCGGTATGTTACTATTTAAAAGTTAATTACAGCGATTTGAGTAAGAAAGAAGCACAGTTTTTATTTTTATCAACTTCTCTTATTTTATCTCTATTGCCCGAACAGGACAAGCATCTGCAGCTTCTTTTGCGCATTTCTCATTCGTAGTTGAAGTTTTCGCTACAGCTTTTCCATTTTTCATTACAAAAACTTTTCCACATAAACTTTCGCACAAGCCACATCCAATACATTTTTCTTTATCAATCAATACTTTCATTTTAATCTTCTTTATACTAAATTTTTAAATCAAATTTTTTAAAAACTCAATAACTCTCCCGCTTATAGAATAACCAGTAGATTTAGTTATTGTGTATGAGATTAAATAAAAACCTACGAAAATCAAAATCAAAATTATCAGAGTTATTAACACCTTAATTTTTTTATCCATAAATTAAAAAAAACTAGAATATTTTTAAATCTTTCTAAAACAAATTTCTAAGCCAACTTGAAAATTCTAGCTTGAAATCAAGAAATACAAAAAATTTATCAAGCTAAAACCAATTTGAAATTCAAGTTTATTTTCTTTAGAAAGGCCAACCAGAATTAATAAATCTTGAAAAGATTTATAAACTATCTTAAGTTATTTGAGTTATGGTATTTGTGTGGATTTTAGTTGGAATAATAGCTTTAATAGTAATTATGTTTGTTTTCTATTACAACAAGTTTGTTATTTTAGGCAATAGGATAGATAATAGTCTAGCTCAGATAGATGTTCAGTTAAGGAAAAGAGCTGATTTAGTGCCAAATTTAGTAAATATAGTTAAAGGTTATGTAAAGCATGAGAAAGCTATGATAGAAAAAGTTACTAATGCAAGAAAAGCTTTATTGCAAGCAACTAGCTTCTCTAGTAGATTAAAAGCAGGAAATCAATTGCAAACAGCTTTAAAATCAATATTTGCATTAGCTGAAAACTATCCTAACTTAAAAGCTAATGAAAACTTTCTGCAATTGCAAAATGAGTTATCAGCAATAGAAGATAAAGTTGCTTATTCAAGACAGTTCTATAATGATTCTATTTTGGATTATAACAACTCAATAAAAGTTTTTCCAGGAAATTTTTTTGCTTCTATTTTCAGCAGAAAAGAGAAAACTTATCTAGAAATTCCTCAAGAGATGAGAGCTGTTCCGAAGGTTTCATTTTAGTAACTAAGTTATAATATTAGAAAATGAAACTTGAGTAGAAAGTTAGCTTCTGACTATCTTCTATCTATAAATCCTACAGGTTCTACTAAATGTCTTGTTTCTGGTTTATTGTATAAGCTGTGCTGTTCTGTAAAGAATTTATAAAAAGCCTGCAAGTTACCTCTTTCTATTTTCTGCCATTGCTCAGAAAATTTTATTATTTTCTCAGTTTTATTTCCTAAAAACCGCCAGTAATCTCTTTCAGGATTTTTAATTGAAATAGGTTCAGGATGAGGAACTGATAGAAATTCTGTAATAAGACTTCCATTAACAATCATATCACTCCACACAGCAACTTCAGGAATATGAAAATCAGTAGCAACCCACATTACCCTAATAATCTCTAAAGGAAAAACATATTTAACAAGAGAATTAAAAATTTGTAAGCCAGTATCTAAAGAGTTTTCCTCTAGGTATATTTTACCTGTATACCCTATTGTTCTTGCATACTCTTCCATATATCTTGATTCTGGTTTTGTGTTTGGAGGAAAACAGCTTCCAGAGAAAATTAATATATCATCAAAAGTTGCTTCTGTAATTGAAGCTTCTGTAACTTTTCTTTCCATCTCGCTTAATTCAGGCAAGTCATCAACATCTTCTGACAAGCCAACAATTATTTTTCTTTTCATTTCAAGCTTAGATTTTGATTATTTTTAAAGATTTATGTACTTCTCTATACAATTCCTCGACTTTATAACAAACCTCAAATCTTAAAAACCTTCTTTTCTTTTGATGATTAATAATCTTATACTTATATAACATGATAGAAGCTTTAGGATATATTCTTTTACACCGAGTATATCAAAAAGGATATACTTTCTAAATGAAGCTTAGTTTACCATTAGAACGAGGGTCCAAAGATAAGACACAAGGGCGATTAAGCTAGTGGCAAACCAGCACGTTTACTACGTTTTATAAAAAGAAACATTTATATAGTTCTATTATATAACATATGTTATATGAAAAAACCATTTGTTCATAAAAAATACCTTAAGTTATATGAAGAAACTGCAAAGAATAAGATAATTGAAATTCTATTTAAATATCCTGAAAAAGAATTTAGTTTAAGTGATCTTGCCCGAGAGGCTGGAGTAGCTAAAGCAAATATTGGGAATATCTTAAATGAATTTCAAGAGGCAGGACTTATTACTATTGAGAAATTAAGCAAAATATGGAGAATAAAATCAAATCAAACAAACTGGCTATTCATTAGAAGCAAAATAGTTAATAATTTAGGATTTGTATACAAAAGCGGACTTGTTGAATTTCTCATTGAACATTTTAAAAATCCAAAAGCAATATTGTTATTTGGTAGTTTTAGAAAAGGAGAAGATTTATCTAATTCGGACATTGATATAGCAATTGAGTCAAATGAAGTAGAGGATTATCAAACTATTGGTCTCCGAGAGTTAGTTGAATTTGAAAAAGTAATTGGAAGGAAAATTCAAATACATCTTTTTAATAGAGAAGGCATTGATGATAATTTATTTAATAATATTGCAAATGGAATTCTTTTATGGGGTTTTTTGGAGGTTAAAAAATGAATTATGAGGTTTGGATTAGGAGGGGTGCATTAAGAATAAGACAAAAAGATTTAGAAAAAATAAATCTATGATTAATTCTGGCTGAAGTTAATGCTAAAGTAACTGAAGAAATTAAAATAAACGAAAATACTGCTACTTTAATTTTTAGAGAGATTTATGAATCAATTAGGCAACTTGGCGATGCAAAATCCTGGATTCTTGGATATGAACCTTTAAATCATGAAGTAAGTATGGAAATATTAAAAGAATTTGATATAAAAGATAAAGTAAAGTTAAATTCCTTAGATAGAATAAAAAAGATTAGACATGACATAAATTATAGGGGATTTAGAGCATCTATAGAACAAGCTCAAGAAATTCTTGAATTTTGGAATAAATGCGGGATTGAAATATTAGATTTATTGAAAAAAGAAGTAATTAAAGTTGTAAAAATAACTTATTTTGTTCATGGAACTACAACAGATAATCAAAAAAATGTTTCTTCTGGATGGAAAGATTCTCCACTTTCTGAATTAGGGATTAAACAATCAAAAGAGTTATCAAATCAAATAGGCAATAAGAAATTTGATGTTGTATTTTGTTCTGATTTAAAGAGAGCTGTCGATTCTACTGAAATTAGCTTTAAAGGTAAATTTCCAATAAAACAAGATAAAAGATTAAGAGAATGTAATTATGGAAATTTTAATGGTAAACCTTCAGAAATTGTTGAGCCAATGCAAGAAGAATGTATTAAAGTAAAGTTTCCAAATGGAGAAAGTTATGAAGATGTAAAAGCAAGGATTAGCGACTTTCTAAAATTTCTAAAGAACAACTATGATGGGAAACATATTGCTATTGTAGCACATAAAGCACCACAACTTGCATTAGATGTTTTGCTAAAAGGAAAAACTTGGAAACAAGCTTTTGCTGAAGATTGGAGAAAAAGAAAAGCTTGGCAACCCGGATGGGAATATGAACTCAAATAAAACAACTCGTGTAAACCGAACCAGCTTAAACAAGTAACTCATTACAAAGTATATCCTTTAGGATATATTCTTTTTACACCGAATATTCACCAGTTCGATTCCTGTAGGGCTATATAACTGAATAGACATAATAACAAAGCAAATACTTCTTTTGTGTCTACATAGAAAGATTTATAAATATCGTAGACATAAATTAAATATGGCATTTACAGAAGTGAGAAACATTAATGGCAAAAAATATTATTATAGAGTCATCTCTGTAAGAAAAGATAAGAAAATTTCAAAAAGAAGGATATATCTTGGGCATGAATTATCAAGTTCAGAACTTTCAAAGAAAGAGAAACTTGCAGATAAGAAATTATTATCCAAAAGAATAAAAAAAACAAATAAAGAAATTGAAAGAATAAAGTCCAAAATAATGCCAATATTAAAAAAGAATAAAGTAACCAAAGCTGGAATTTTTGGCAGTTATTCAAGGGGCGAACACAAGAAGAACAGCGATATAGATGTGGTTGTAAAAATAGAAGATAAGAATATGACTTTACTTGGATTTGTTGGGTTAAAATTAAAACTTGAAGAGGCTCTTGGAAGAAAGGTAGATTTGGTAGAATATGTCGCTCTTAAACCTTTAATCAAAAATAATATTTTAAACGAGGAAATAAGAATACTATGAAAAATTTGATAATTTTTCAATTATGTAAATTTGAACTAAATAAACAACAAATTTCCATACTATGAAAAGAGATATTAACTTATTCATTCAAGATATTTTAGGTAGCATAAAAGACATAGAATCTTTTTCTAAAGGACTAACTAAAGAAAAATTTAAGAAGAATAGGTTAAAGCAAAACGCGATAATAAGAAGTTTAGAAATAATAGGAGAAGCTGCGAAAAATATTCCAGATTCTTTCAGAGAAAAATATCCTTCTATACCCTGGAAGAAAATTGCAGGATTTAGAGACATATTAAGCCATGCTTATTTTGGAGTAAGTTTGGACAGGGTTTGGAAGATAATAGGAACTGATCTGCCAAAGCTTAAAAAAGAGATAAGCAGAATAGAGATTAATGAGGATTAGCAAAACCTGCTCTTTTAATTTTGATGCTTTATGATACACTTGTTTACACAAAGTATATCAAAAAGGATATACTTTTTAAATTCTATTTTTTAGCAACTTTCCACATTGTTTCAAAAAAAGTTTTAAATGAATTTGCTATTTCTTTATTAGAAATAAACAAACAAGATGGTTCTTCGCCATATGTAAAAATAAGAACATTATCTCCCATAATGTCAATTGCAGAGGGAGTTATTCCTTCTAATAATCTAATATCAACTAATTTTATTTTTCTGAAAATCTCATAATACTCTCCTTTATCTGAAAATATTATTTTGCATTTTATTTTTCTTTTAATTCTTTCATTATGCCATCTTTGCCATAATAAATTGTATTTTTCATCTTTACTAGATATAACCCCCATTGCTAAAACTTTATCATCTTGATTTAAATTTTCTAATGCTCCAAAAATAGCTGTTTGTATTCCCTTATAGCCTTTATACAAATAAGTTTCATGTTCTTTCTTATTTGATTCCTGTAATTTTAATAGCAATGGAATTTCTTTTTCTAATTCTTTTTCCTTTTCTTTAATTTGTTTTTCTTTTTCATACAAAAAATCAAGTATTCTATTCGGAGAAGTTGCATTGAAATACTTTGTTTTTTCTTTTGTAATATAACTGACCAATCCCTTTTTGATAAGCTTTTCAAGAATCTCATAAATTTTTCCGCTTGATATTTGAGCATCATCTATTATTTTTCCTGTTGTAGTTTCACCTAATTTTAATAACGTCAAATATACAGTTATTTCCCCCTTTGTTAATCCTATTTCTTCTAGTAGTTTAGTGTTCATAAAATCCATAGGAGTATTTGGTTTAAAAATCTTTGTATTTACACCTCACTAAGTGGGAGATAAGTATTATATATGTTATTTTATGTCATTATTGAATAATAAACTAAATAAACTTGAAAATGGAAAATAAAGATAAATCAAGCAGCTATGTATACACAATGCCATGTAAACCGGGTTCTGTTTTTGTTAATTTTGGGCAAGATTGTTTGAATGATTGCAGGTTTTGTGTTAAAAGATTTGAGAACTTTTTTGGTTACTCTTTAAATGTTGAATATACTCCAGAGACTTTTGGAAATATAGAGAAGGGTTTGGGGAGAATAGCAAGTTTATATAGAAATCCTAAAGAGATTGTTATATGCGGAACAGGAGAGCCATTCTTACATTATGATGAGGTAATTAAAGTTTCAGAAACAGCGAGAAAACTATTTGAAAGAGACATCCCAATTAGAGCAGATACAACAGGTTTATGGTGGCAAGGAAGAAGAGATTTATCGTTTTTAGAGCATATTGATTCATTAAGTATAAGTTTGAATGCAGAGTCTGAAGAAAAATATAATGCCATGTGTCAGCCAAAGGTTCCAAATGCCTATAGTATTTTAATGGATTTTCTAAAAACATTATCTAAAGAAAAGAAGGAGAGAGAAAAATTTCCAGATGTTAGATTAACAATAGTAGACACTTCTGCTAAAGAATTTATGCCTCCAAAAAAAGAAACAGATTACAAAGGAGACTGTCCATCACCTGATGTTTCTAAATGCAGAGATATTGCTAGTAGTTTTGGTTTTCCGTTGGTTGTAAAACACTTATTCAGAGATGTTAATGAGTTATGTTGGAATCCTAATGAGATTGAAGAAAAAACAATAAATGGTATAAGTTTAGAAAGATGTATTGATTGTAAATATAGGCACATATAAAATGGTAACACAATTACAAAAAGCAAGAAATAATGAAACAACAAAAGAAATGTTGTATGTCTCAGAACAAGAAAATATAGATATAAATGAGTTAAGAGAAAATATCGCCAATGGACTAGCAGTTATTCCTGCGAATGTTCATCATACAATCTTAAATCCTATTGGAATAGGTTCTGGTTTGTTAACAAAAGTTAATGCTAATATAGGAACTTCTCCAATTAAATCTGATCTAGAAACAGAATTAAGAAAATTAAATGTTGCAGTAAAAGCCGGAGCAGATACAATAATGGATTTGAGTCTTGGTGGAAATATAAGTGAAATAAGAAAAAGAATAATAGAAAATTCTAGTGTTCCTATCGGAACGGTTCCAATTTATCAAGCTGTAATTGAAGTTGGAAATCCAGAAGATTTAATATTAGATAAATATTTAGAAGTTTTTGAAAAACATGCAAAAGATGGTGTAGATTTTGCAACTGTTCATGCAGGAGTTACTCGTGAAGCTTTACCTTTACTTGAAAAAAGAATTATGCCTACAGTAAGTAGGGGCGGAACTTTTTTAGCAAATTGGATGAGAAAACATAATAAACAATCTTTTTTATATGAAGGTTTTGATAGAGTTTTGGATATAGCAAAAGAATACGATGTTACAATAAGTTTAGGTGATGGACTAAGACCGGGATGTTTGGAAGATGCAACAGATGAAGCACAACTTTATGAATTAAGAATTTTAGGAGAACTTACAGAAAAATGCAGAGAAAAAGGAGTTCAGGTTATGGTTGAAGGCCCAGGACATATTCCCTTAAATGAAATACAAAGAAATATAGAACTTGAAAAACAAATCTGTAAAAATGCTCCTTTTTATGTGTTAGGTCCATTACCTACAGATATTGCAGTAGGTTATGATCATATAGCTTGTGCAATAGGTGGAGCTTTAGCTGGAATGTATGGAGCAGATTTTCTTTGTTATGTTACTCCTAAAGAGCATGTTAGTTTACCTGATATTAGAGACGTTAGAGAAGGCGTAATTGTAACAAAAATTGCAGCACATATTGCGGACATTGCAAAAGGAAGAAGAGCATCAAAACAACAAGATAAGCACATGTCTGAAGCACGTTCAAGATTAGATTGGGAAACAATGGCTAATTATGCTCTAGATAAAAAAACTTTTAGAGAATTGGTAAAATCTGAATGTAAAAATAATCCAGATATGGCAGATGGTTGTTCGATGTGTGGGAAATATTGCACAGAAAAGAGGAAATAAAAGTCAATATCGTAGAAATCTTGTCTTAAAACATATCATAAGAAAGTATATCCTTTAGGATATATTCTTTTACACCGACATTAGCTTAAAGGCTCTACTCGGTAACAACACCTTCTAATAATCTTATTTGAGTTTGTTCAATTGTTTTACCAGTAGTTTTATCCAATAAAGAATGAGAGAAACCCATTTCTCTTAAAGGGCCCATACAATAATAAGTTTTATCTCCATGACCCATAGCTATTCCTTCAGCATCATGTTTTGCTTTAAATCCTATATTTTCTTCTAAACTCTGCCAATAACCCAAAAAATATTGAGGAGTAACTTCATTTGTTGAAACAGCAACAATTAGGCTATTATCTGTTCTATAAGTTTGCAAGTAATTTACAAAATCCCTTTGTGATAATTCTTTAGCACATTCTCCAAAAAATCTGTCAAAAACTAATTCAACTTTTTCTCCACTCTTTGGATAGTTCAAAAATAAATAATGAAGTAAGGTATTTTCAAGACTAGAACTGTTCCCTTTTAATAAACTAGCTTCAAAAGAAGAATTAATTAAAAGAAGTCCTGGAGTTCCCCATTGAATTGGTGGTTTTATAAACTCAGGATGATTTCTCGGGTCTTGCGTTGTCACTTCTCCTAAAATAACTATTGCTTGTGAACCGCTTGCAAAAATATCTCTACCCCAAAAAGAATCTCCTCCATTAAAATAATCACTAAAATATGCTGTAAGAGTTATATCTTCAACTGGAGCTAGATGTCCTGCAAGATTTTGTGCCATAAGTTTAGCAATTCCTCCAGAATATTCTTCTTTCTGATGTGTAGGCAGTGGAGGAAATGACCAAAAACCACAAATAGAATATGATTGGCTTTGAGCTCTATTTACAACTTGAATTAAATTTTGATTCATATAATGATTTCTTACTAAGCCTATTTAAATATTTATATTCTAAAATTTTGAATTTACAAAGTATATCCTTTAGGATATATTCTTTTACACCGAACCTAATAATATTGTTCCGGGAAAATTAAGCACTTTTTACTAATTCTTAGTAAGATTTAAAAGTAATATTTTTATTGATAATCCATGGCAAACCTGCCTATAAACAGAGAAGGAGCACTAAACTTATTGAAAAGTATGCCCCAACAAGAGTCAGATATGAATCATTATTTAGAAACAGAAGCTATAATGAGAGCTCTTGCTAAAAGATTAGGAGAAGATGTAGAGTATTGGGGGATGGTTGGATTACTGCATGATGTGGATTGGGCACTAACTAGAAATAATTGGAAAGAACATTGTATTAAAGCTGTTGAAATATTAAAAGAAAAAGGATTTGATGATGATTTTATTAAAATCGTCCAATCGCATGGCTACGGATATAATGAAATTCCCTCTTTAAAAGATAAACAGAGAACAGAAAAGATTGAGCATGCTTTGATTGCTGCAGAAACATTAACGGGAATAGTATATGCTTATGCTATAATGAAAGGTAGAAAGATT
>Ga0209541_10000512_pt1 | contig 76119 bp, 88 predicted proteins | sample RifCSPlowO2_01_FD_184027 | JGI IMG/M metagenome (GOLD analysis project Ga0209541, IMG submission 184027) | Groundwater microbial communities from Rifle, Colorado - Rifle CSP2_plank lowO2_0.1 (SPAdes) (version 2) | ecosystem: Environmental > Aquatic > Deep subsurface > Groundwater | place...
TCAACTGTTTCTTTGGTAAATATCTAATTGAGCTTTAATCAAGTCTATTTCGTGTTGTTGTGCCTTTTTATCAGTTATTGTAATCAGGAACACGATATTATGTTCTTCATAGACTAAGAATAAAAGCCTTTTTCCATCAAATTTCTTTTCACGAAAGAATCTATAACCTAATGGTTTTCCAGTATAAGGCTCTAATTTTAATTGCTGTTCAAACTTAGAAACCCTTTCTTGTTCAAATTTTTCAAGCTTAACAAATTTTTTATCATACCATTCTGCACGAAATACTCTGAACATAATATTTAATGCTTTAAGTTCTTTATAAATTTTGTTTATTATAGGGTTTGTCTAACTGTGATTATGTCTACTATAAACCACCAAAATAGCCTAAAAGGTACATTAAAACCAATAATGCAATTATTAATGCTAAAGCAGTTCTATCATGTTTTTTATAGAAGGAGTAAATAATTGAAACAACTACCAAGATAACACCAATTATTTCATATCCAACCATTTTATTTTTCTCCTGCAGCTATTAGCACAGATCAGATACCAATCAAAGCCGTCCCAAATGTAGTTACACGATAAGCTAGTAAAAAGAAACCTATCGCCCCTATAATTGCTCAGAGTATTCTTAATGAAAATGGTGTAAATATTTTTCCTTCTTTATCCACGGTTCTATTAATTCAAGCTATTTTATTAACCTTTCGATTATTAAACTAACAAACTTTTTTATTTTCATAATTTAATTTTTGCTTAAATCTTTTAAACAACTTTTAAAAGAGCCACAAGAAATACAATAGTAATTCCCAGAATTAAATTTATTAACGCTAAGAGAGCAATCTTTTTTTGTATTTTTTGCGCTTTTTCAGGTATTTTTAATCTTGGAGCCAGAATAAACCCCAGTATAACACCCATTATTATCATAAGCAATACAATTATCATTTTCATTAAAAATATTGCTTTATAGAGCTCTGTATGCTGCCTAGAATCTGTTATTCCAAGGAGTATACCGGTTATAATTAGAATTAAGATGCTAAGCCATGCAAGTATTGAGAAACGTTTTGAGATTTTTTCCATAAATTTTCCCTTTTCTTTTAGGTTTATCAGAGAAATAGAAGGAGATATGACAACAGCATAAAAAATTATTCCACCAATCCAGATTATTGTAAATAAAAGATGCAAAAAGTCCAATATAACAAATGTTGCTGCTGCCATTTTAGGTTTTGATTAAATATTTTAAGCTTACCAATTTGGTGTTTTGTCCCACCAAGCATCCCATTGTTTACAATATTCTGTGTCTGCATAGTCTTCAATTTCTTTCAGATACCTTATTCTTTCTTCAAAAATTTCTTCAAATGTTGCAGCTTCTCTTGGAATGAATGGATTTTCTTTTATAAATTCTAATTTACATTCTAACAAAATTTCTTCTTTCGATTTTACCTTGCTTATTTTCCAAGGTTCTTTTTTTTGTTGGATTTGTTGTTCTAACATCCTTCTTTATATGTGTCTTCTCCTACTTCTAAATGTGCATCGCAATTTAATGAAGTGTAATCTTTTAAAATTGCGTACATGCCTTCAATAATTTCTTCTTTATCTTTTTCTGTTGGTTTTGGTATAAGTCCAATAGTTACAGACATTTCAACAATTCGTTCAAGTTCTCCATTCACTATTTTTTTGGCTTTGTCTGGCGGATATTTTACCATTTTATTAATACATTGTTGAAGTTTTTAAGAATTTCTATATAAAATACTAAATAAAAGATTTGATTTTTGCTTAAATGTTTTAAGCTGAATTAACTAATTTTAATTTAGTTAAGCCCTTCATTATTTCTGCTTCATGCCTGTCATCATTTAGCAATCTAATAAATTTACGATACTCAAAATATTCTTTTTCTGCAAACTGCATTATTTCATCAAGTGTGAAGTCCTGCTCAATTGCATATGGCAATGATGGTAATTTTTTAGTCAAATCTATTTTTTCTTTCTCCAAATAGAATGAAAGATTTAATCTCCTATCCTTAATAAAATCAATTCTATATCCTATTTGAGCCCAGATCTTTTCTATTGCATTATTTTCTGTTGGGTAAACGTTATGCTCTAAAATAACTTTTTTTGGGGCGTTACCTGTTGTATTTTTAGTCCATATTTGTGCAAAATTCTCATGAAATATACATTTATTTGTCAAAAATATCAAATATAAATCATCAATTGTACCTGTAGAAGGCTCAAATTCAAATGGTGTTCGTTTGATATGTAGGGAAACCCCTAAATCTTTATCATTAATTAAGTCCAGATATCTTCTTATGTCCTCGTTATGATCTATTTGATATAGCACCATTTCACCATTTTATAATGGTAAAAAGTATATAAATCTTTTGTTTTAGAGAATATTCCCCTTTATATTGTCTATAATCATAAATTCCATTTTAGCTTCTTTTGTCAGTTGTTCTGATAAATCGGCGATAATTGCCCAGATTTCGTTTTTGTTTAGCGGGTTTTTTTCTAAATAAATTATTTGTTTATCTATATGGTTTAATAAAAGTAATTCTCTGTTTAAAATTGCCCATAAAGTATCTTTGAATTTATCATTTTTCTTCACCAAGTCTTGTAACCTTTTGGTAAACGGGATTAATTTTTCTACAAATTCCGAAAATGCATCTTCTTTTCTTGTTTTTTTGATGATATCTTGCAAAAGCTTAGAATGTTCTATCCAGTCTTTTATTTTAATCCCTTTATTAACTGCTGGTTTTATATCGTATATTGCTTCGTTAAAGATTGTTTCCAAAGATGGTCCGACCATGTATTTTTTATATCATTTTCCTTTATATTTATTTCGATAATAAGAAAGCTTTAAAAACAAACAAATCTCATCTTTTTTAGATGGTTTGGTGGCTATTTAAAAGAAAAGAGGATAGATTCGATAACTTAAATAAGAATCTTGAGCATTCTTTTACAAACTTGAAAGGTGAAATGAATTCTGTTGGCAAGTGGATTAATCATTTTAAAGAAAAACATGAGAAACACGATCATAAATTTGATGAATTATTTAGAAAGATAGGTTCAGTTGAAGAACAAATTGGAATTTTGAATGAAAGGCTAGAAATTCAAATTAAAGGGTACAACGACCGTTCAATCGCGATTGAACGCATTCAATCGTTCAATCGTTCAGATCAATCGTTCATGAACGTTCAATCGATTAGATCTATTGATAATTTAACGCCCGCACAAAAACAAGTATTGGCATTACTGGTACTTGCTGGTGGTCCACTAGATTATGAAGACATTGCAACAAAGTTAGGATTAAATATTGTGACAATTAGGAGACATATAAATGATTTAAAAAGAGCTGGAATCGAGATAAAAGAAAAAGTGAGTGTTAAGAATAGAAGGAAACTGATATATGTAGATCAAGATGTAAAAGAGAGGATTCAATCAGTTGAGAAAAAGAAGAAAAGATCAAGAAGTGAGAGTTAGAGATCAGAATTTGAGGTAAATGGGAGATAATTTGTTGGTTTTAGAAGGAATAATTCTTAAAAGTAGCTTAATTTTAACTTGTTTTATCAAAAGTGAGGGTTAAATATCCAATAATTTGGTCTGTTCTGAATTAGATTCATAATAAATTGAGATAAGTTTTTGTTTTAAATTGAGTGCGCGAAAATCCTTCTTTATTGAGAAAAATGAGTGTTTGTTTTTTATTTTTTCCTTTGATAGTGGGAGGCCTTTATTAATGAGATTTGAGGCGTATGAACGAATGCAACTCGTCGATAATCCCATTGATGATGATATTTCTTCGTATGATATTCCCCGATCCTTTTCCTCTTCAAGTTGATATATTGTTAAAAAGGTTTTGAGTTCTTGTTTTGAAAGGGATTTAAATTGTTTATCGATGATGTTTTTGAATAATTCTGTGCTTAACTGATTGATTGATTGATTGATTGATTGATTGATTGATTGCTTAACCCCATTATTTCTAGTGGAGATTTTATCAGAGGATAAATTATCCTTATTTTCTTTCAAATCGCTTAAAAATTTGTTTATTTGCTCTTTTAATGATAAAATCTCCTTATTTTGCTCTAGAATTGTTTTTTCTAAGTTTTTTATATCATCTTTAACTTTTATGAAAGAATTCTTTATTATCTGGTCATTATCCATCAAATAAGTTATTTTAACAGGTTTAAAAAGATTATTGATGTTTAGAATATGATTTATGAAGAATTATGTGCTTGATTGATTGCTTAATTGCTTAACCAATGTATTCTTTAAGGTCTTTAGATGGCGCTAATCGAGGCATTCTCAGATGAGGGGGCAGATTTACCTCTTGGGATAATGTTAATGCCTTTATATTGCATCTAAACAATGCTGTGTTGATTAATAAGGCCATTAGCTCGTCGGGTATCTTTTTGTTTTTTTTCCATCCTTTAAGAATATCATTTGTCTTCTTTTGGTCTTCGAGATATAAGATATGACCGACTAATAAAATTTCTCCAAGATTATCATAACTAACTTTAAATTCAAAGATAAATTTCAATAGATCTTCTGTTTTTCCTATAGATATTTTTTCTTCCTGTAGATCCTTAATACTCAAATCTGAATTTATCTTTACCTGATTTGATATTGGGTGTTTCTTTTCTACAAGAATTTTATCGAAATTAAATCCTACGATTGGCATAGTTTTTGTTATTAGGTATATTATTTAAATGTTTCTACATGAATTCGGGCAATTCTATTCCGAGGAGATCGAGGGCATTTCTTATCACTTGTTTGTAAGCTAATATTATTTTAAGTCTTGTGCTTCTTATAGGTTCTTTCTCGGTTAATATTGGTGATGTTTGATAAAATTCATTAAAGATTTGTGCTAAGCTTAGCGTGTAAGAGGTAATTATATGTGGTTTTAGTGATGATGAAGCTTCTGCAACTGTTTGAGGAAACTCATTTAGTTTGTTAATCAGGGAGATTTCTTCTTTTGTTATTAAAGATTTAAAGTCCGGTTTCTTTATTATTTTAGCTTTTTTTAGTATAGAATTTGATCTTGCAAAGGTATATTGTATGTATGGAGCTGATTCTGCATCGAATGACAAGGCCTTTTCCATATCAAAAACTATGTTTTTTTCTGAAGAGGTTTTTAATAACGTATATTTTATTGCCCCGTGGGCGATTATCTCTGCCAGTTTATCTATATTTTTAACAGATTTATGCCTTTTCTTAATCTCATTTATTGCCTTTGTTTTTGCCTCTTTCATTAAATCCCCTAATAAAATAAGATTACCCTGTCGTGTAGACATCCTTCCTGTTTTTAATAAAACAAACGAATAATGTATTACATCTGGTGATTTATATCCTAGAATTGATAAAATGGCTTTTATTTGTTGAAAATATAGTTTTTGATCTTCACCTAACACTAACAAGTTTTTTTCTGATTTTGATAGTTTATCAATGGTATATGCAACATCCCTTAATGGATATAATGTTGTTTTATCAGCTCTTGTTAAGGGCATAAATGGATGCTCCATTGGCAGGTGGAACCCTGAAAGATTTACAACTTCCCTGTTTTCCTGGTCTGTAAATAACTTGTTTTTTTCTTTTAGCTTATTTAATAATGAATTTGTTTTTGTTAAATAAGATGATTCATAGTCGAACTTATCGAATTTTATGTTTAGTTCCTTAAGTATCTTTGTTTGACCTTTGACAGCTATATTTACTATTTTTTTGAAGAGGGATATTGTTTTTTTATCGTTATTTTCTACCTTATTTAACAGGTAAAATACCTCCTTTTCTAATCCTTCGTTCTTTTCTAATTTTTTATTGAAACTTATATACAATTTTAATAACCCACTAAATGATGGGTTCTTGCCTTTTGCAGCCAGGACAAGCATTGCTATTTGTTTTCCTATGTCATTTACAAGGTAGTGTGTTTCTATCCTGTAATCTTGGAATTTGAGCATCCTTACAATTGAATCCCCGAGAATTGCGTTTCTTGCTCTGCCTAAATGCGGGGATGCATTTGGATTAATACTTGTATGTTCTATTAGAATCTTTTTTCTTTTGCCTAATGATTTAGAACCGAATTTGTCTTTTTCCTTTAATATTTGATTAATTATATTTTCAGCTATCATTTCTTTTTTAAAGAAGAAATTGATATATGGGCCTTTTATCTCTGCTTTTTTAATGTAATTTGGAAGATTGATTTTTTTTATTATTTCCTGGGGATTTCCTATTTTAAAACAAGGCAATGAGAGATCCCCGAACTCTTCCTTTGGTGGTTTTTCTAGCTGTATTTCTTGGTTTAGTTGTTTTTTTAGATTTATTAACAAGGAATTTTTAAAATCCATATTTATCTTGTTATTTGGTTGCTAATAAAGGTTTTGGCATTAAAAAGGCAAGATATATAAGTTAATTAGTAGTGCCCATTGATATATGGTGTTTATACGGCTTAAAAATAGGGTTTCTAATGGCAAAAGTCTGGACTATGCTTATTTAGTTGAAAATTCTTATAGGAGAAATGGACCTAAACAAAAGGTTAAGAAATATTTAGGGAGGATCTATAAATTTGATATTGTAAAAGACGAGGAGTTTAAACTCGTTGGTGGTTCGTATAAAGAGTTACTATGTTCTTTATTTGAGAATGAATTAAAAAAACATGGCTTTGTTTTGAAGAATAATGTTTATGTTTGCGGGGATTGTTCTGTGGATTTAAATAATTTAAAATTTTTGGGTATTAAAGGAAATAAGATTGTAATCCAGATTAATGCCGGCTTTATTTGTGAGCATTCCTTGAATGAATTGTTTAATTTGAAGTTTAGTGAAGGAGAGGAATTTAAAAAAGAGTTTGCTAAGAAGCTTGTTTTGGGGGGTTTAGATATCAAGCCCGAGGTTTTTGTTGAACTGTATGGGAAATTAGTTGTTAAATAAAAGCGAAACATATATATATATATCTTAAGTATTTGATATGTTTATGGTAAAAGATATGAGTAGTTTATTTAAATATATTAAAGTTTTATCTGGTGATATTAATAAAAATTCTAAAGCAATGAATATTTGGGCGCAAACATATGAAAATATCACCATATTTAACTTAACAGATTATGAAATACGTCGGTTAAATATAGGTGGAATTGTAGCCACCACAAATCTTATTGAAAAAGATGCAAAACGTATGAGGGTCTTTGTTAATTCAATTATGAAAAGTTTAAAATAATCTTATTTAATCTTCTTCAAAATACTTTCTTTACCTTTCCAAATTAAAGCCTCTTTTAATACCTCTTTGATTGTTTCTGCTGTTATAATTTTTACTTTTTCTTTTTGTTCTTTTGATAATATCAAGTCTTTTTCATTTGATCTTGGAATAATAACTCTTTTAATTCCAGCTTCTATTGCTGCTTCCACCTTTGCTGTTACTCCGCCAATAGCAAGAACTTCTCCCCTAACTGAAAGGGAACCTGTCATTGCTGTGTCCTGCCTTACCGGTATTTTTTTCAAAGCCGAAATAATTGCTGTTGCTACTGCTATTGAAGCTGAATCTCCTTCAACTCCAGAATCCATTGTTTGGAGGAATTGTACAAAAATATCGTATTTTTCTTTTATATCCTCTCCAAAATACTTTAAAACTATTGCAGAAACATTTTTTACAGCCTCTTTTGCTATCTCTCCAAGTTTGCCTGTAGCAATAAATTCTGCTTTTTTCCCACCTATTGTTACTTCTGATTCTATAGGCAATACAATTCCAGATAATGCTGTTCCAGAACCTATGACTGCGAGACCGTTTACACGACCAACTTCCTGTCCTGTTGTTTTAATAACCTGATATTTTTTCTTGTTTTCAATATATTTATCTGCTAGTTGCTGTTCGAGAGGACGAGAAAATTTCTTTGCCAATAAAATGTGTTTCTTTTCTACAAATTTCGAATTTTGCTCCTTGGCAACATCTCCTGCTGCCCTTACTAAACCACCTAATTCTCTTAAACGAACTGTTAATTTTCCTGAAATGCCTGCCATCTTTCTTGCTTCATTTATGATTTCATTAACTGCTTCTTTTGTGAAATGAGAAATTTTTTTATCTTTTAAAACTTCTTGGGCTACAAATTGTACCAGTTTGTTTTGATTTTCAATTGAATCTTCCATTGTTTCATTCATATAAACTTCATAGCCATAACCACGAATTCTAGAACGCAGAGCAGGATGCATGTGCCTTACTGCTTCTAAATTTCCAGCTGCTATTAAGATAAAGTCTGTTGGAATTGGCTCTGTTCTAGTCATTGCTCCTGAAGATCTTTCGGATTGTCCTGTTATTGGATATTTTTTTTCTTGCATTGCTGATAATAATTCTTGTTGTGTGTGTGGTTGTAATGTAGAGATTTCATCTATAAATAATACACCGTTATTTGCCCTATGGATAAATCCAGGTATGATTCTTTCATGAGCTGGAGTGCCTAAACCTCCTGAATTTTTTACTAAAATATCATTAATAAACAAATTTCCAGTTTCGGTTGTTAGATTATACAAATATCCTTTATAAGGGACTTTTTCTATTTTTGTTATTTTTTCTTTTTTCAATTCCATTGTTCTACCGGCTTTTGGTTTAGTATAAAACTTAATGATTTATCTGTTAATCTTAAATTATGCTTAATCCATTCTTCAGAATAGTTTCTTTTTGTAAGTTTATTTGTGGTCGTAGAGAGTTTATTAAACCTTCTTAATTTCACTTTTTGCAGCTCTTTAATGGTTTTTGTTAATTTTTCTGTTTTTTTGTTTGAATATGAAAGATTTATGTTTTTATAAAAATTCATTAGGTTATCAAAATTAAGGTTTATTGCTAACCTAATTAATAACTTCTTCTTATCTTCTTTATGCTGCATAGAGTATATTTTATCTGCTTTAACATTTTTATTTTTTAGATAATTTTGTATATAATTTAAAAACCTTCTTCTGTTTTTATAAAATTTTTTATCGCAAACCAACCCAAAATCCAAAGAATCTGTCCTGTTATTGTCTTTATGTATTTTTGGGATTCCTATTTCATTACCGAAAAGGGAGCTGAAGAAGAAATCACTAAACATTTCATTTTGAATGATCCATTTAGGAATTATCATTTTAGAGACTGATTTTCTTCCTATATGCGCCCCTAAAGCTTGGAATAACCTCGTTACACTTCTATTTGTATTTTGATAACACCATGAATGACCATACTCTCCCCCTTCAATTATCCTTGAATTAAATTCAATTTCATTACCAAATATTTGTTTAATATCCTTGCCAAATTCCTCAACTGAATCTAATTCAGAACTCGATAAGAAGATTGCATTTAGATTTTTAAATATTCCTCCATCGCCGAAAGTGGTTCCTAATACTTTAATAATTAATGGGAGTTTACAATTATCTTCTGTTAAAGGAATTAAACCTTTTTCTTTTAAATAAATGATTGTTTGTATAGGCACTGGAATCTGTTTTTTTGTGTGCCACCATCTTGTTTTCCCGTATGGATGACCTATAAGTTTGGATATTCTTTTATAGCCAAAACTTGGATTTTCTTGTTTTATTTTTTTATATTGATAATACAACCTACATTGTTCTTGCTGCTTTTGATCATATGTTTTAATTATATCTTGTTCGGTTATTATCATCTTTTTATATTTACAAAAACTTTTTCTCCTTTTTTAAGTTTGGAAGCTTCAACCCATTTTTTTTCTATTTTACCACTTGTTGCTATTTTATGTTCTGGGGTTACTATAATTTCTTTTCCTGACTCGGTTGTTAATTTAATTAAATAAGGATGTTTATTTTTATGCCTATTTATTGATAAAACCCTGATGGTCTCAATATTATTCTCTTTTTCCCCTAAAACATTTAGTTCATCCTTATCTAAAAAAACAGCCAAGTAATCTTTTTGTTTTATTAGTCCTGATTTGTGTTTGTTTAATAAATAATTTATTTCTTTTGCTACTTGCTCCTCTTTAATTTGCAATTGGTTACTGTTTATTTGTATAATTTTTGAAATGGTTGCTATTTGTGGGAAACATTGGAGCGGATCATGAAGGCAATCGCCAAGCAAAGCTCCTGCATGAGAACCTGTTGCATCAATGAAAGGCGCTTGTGTTTTTCCTGAATTATCGATTAATAATTTAGGTATCCTTATCTCTTTTGACTTCAATTTTCTGCCTATATTTAAAAAGATTATAAAACCAACTAAAAAGATCATACTAGTAATCATTGATGCGGCATAGATTATATCTGAGATTTGCCCTGTTTTCCAAAGATAATAAGGAAATAAAGTTACTAAAATTATAACAATTAACATAAGAATACTTTGATTTTTAAAAGAGGCCATTGATTGCAATCTTAATCTATTTACTAATTTTTTTCCTTCGCCTTTTGGAAGAATCCTAATTAAAGGGACATTTTCATCTTGGTCATTTGGAAATACAAGAACATCTGTAAGTTTTTCTTTTGGTAATAATTCAGCCAAAGCCAATCCAATCAATGATTTTCCAGTTCCAGGTTCTCCGATTAATAAAACATGTCTTCTTTGCAATGCTGCTTTTTTAATTATATTGATTGATTCATCTTGTCCAAGAACCTGTTGGTATATCTGCTTTGGAACCTTTATATCCGCGGTTGTTTTGTAATTTAAAAGAGCCATATTATAAGAATGAAACAATAGATATAAAAAACTTTAGATTATAATTCAAAAGCATTTTAAGAATTAAATGATATCTTCTTCTGCAACTACAAGATAATCCCCTATAGCAACAACTGCTGAAAATGGAATTAAAGGAACACCTTTTGAATCTTTTTCCAATTCAAGCCCCTCGCAATATGAGGTTGTATTTCTCAACATAATGTGGATTAATTCTCCAGTTCTTATTTCGAAAGTTAAATTTTGAACCTCTCCAAATTTTTTTCCGGTTTTTGTTACAACTGTTTTTCCTATGAGTTGTTTTGTGTATCTTTGTCCTTCTTCAGCCATGTTTAAAATACATATGTACTTATTTATAAAGTTTTCTAAGCTTGTGATTTTTCTATCGCTGAGAGAAGTAAACTATTTGGAATTAGTTTAAATAGTTTAAAGGTTATTGTTTCTTTGTAAACTTGAATATTATTATCTTTATATGAATTCAAAAGGTACTCTGTTTCCTCTTCTTTTATTAGATTTTGAAGGGTTAGTAGTGTTAAAGCAGCTTTAAACTGGGAATTATCCCTTATATCTGATGAAAAAACCGTATTTTTTGCGACATTAGCCATTTCTGGCTGAAGATTAAATATGTCTATAAGAAGGCGATCCATTGGTTTTTCCGATCTTAAGGTTGAAATTAGTTCTTGTTTTGTTAGATCTTTATTAAATTGATCAAGATGCATGGCTTCTAGAGGCATTTCTTCTATGAATTTCATAGATATTGTTATTATTTTAAAGTTTGACCCAATTATCTCTTTTAAGTCTTTTTTATCATACTCTTTTATTGTTTCTTCCGGTATGAACCTAATCTCTCCTTTTTCCATTATAACTCCTGCAATATACTCTTGATCTTGTAATAAAATAGTAATTGGGCTATTTTTATTTTCCTGTATGTTTTGTATGTCTTTATATACAAAGAATCCAATGAATGCTGTTAGAATGATTATAATAAATGTTATTGATATTATTGTTTTTAATATGGATTTAAAGATTTTATATAATATATAGGAGAATATAATAAAAAAGATAATAAAAAAGATGATGATTAATAAAAGAGGCAACATTTAAATTTAAATCGTATGTTCTTAATAAGGGTTTTGTTTAAACATTTAACCTTCGTTTCTAATGGACCCCACCCCATTGTTTCTTATAGAAAGAGTATTATTATCCTTATTTTAAAAGTGTATTTTTTATAAGTTTATATTTAAATTTTTCGGTATTGGTATATAGAGGTTATAGGGTGTATATAAGGGGTTTATAGGATTAAGATGTTATCATTAAATAGTTCTATATGAAATCAAGGTGTTCCTATAAAGGGTGACAAAAGATTTAATAAGAATTTCAAGTATAAATTTATTCCATAGGAAATAAAGGTCAGGGCGATTTTATGACAAACAAAAAAGATTTAAATAAATTTTTTAATGATTTTTTAACCAAGAATCCTTTATTTTTGAATAAAAAAGTATTGCAAGATTCTTATACCCCTGAAAACATAGAACATCGGGATGATCAAATAAATACTTTAGCTGGAATTTTAGCCCCCCTTCTTAGATTAGAAAAACCTTCTAATGTTTTTGTTTATGGAAAAACAGGAACAGGTAAGACATTAAGTGTAAAATATGTCACAAAAAAGATTTTAGATGTAGCAAAAGAAAAGAATATTCCATTAAAAATGGTTTATTTAAATTGCAAATTAAAAAGGATTGCAGATACTGAATACCGTTTAATCGCTCAGATTGCAAATGAATTCGGAGGAAATATTCCCGCTACAGGCTTACCTACCGATGAAGTTTATAAGGCCTTTATGAAAGTCATTGATGAAAAATCAAATAAACTCATTATTTTGGTTTTGGATGAGATTGACCAATTAGTTAAGAAAGCTGGTGATGGCATGCTTTATAATATAACTAGATTAAATTCAGAATTAAAAAATACAGAACTTTCTTTAATTGGAATTTCTAATGATCTGTTATTCATGGATGGAATTGATCCAAGAGTGAAATCTTCGTTATCAGAAGAAGAGGTATTATTTCACCCATATAATGCATTACAGATTCAAGATATTTTAAGACAAAGGTCAAATGTTGGATTTAGAAAAGAGATTATCGAAGAAGGAGTTATTGAAAAGTGTGCTGCATTTGCTGCAAGAGAGCACGGTGATGCAAGAAGGGCACTTGAATTATTAAGGGTTGCTGGTGAATTAGCTGAAAGAAGCAATAAGATTACAATTACATTAGAAGATATTGATGCAGCAGAGGAGAAAATAGAATGTGACAAGGTTATTGATACAATCCATGCCCAGCCAAAACAATTTCAATTAACATTATATTCACTTCTTTCAATTTCAGAACAAAAAAAGAAATCTATTTTTACAGGAGACATTTATAGCGTTTATCAGGACTTTTCAATTAAGATAGGCTCAAAGCCATTGACTCAAAGAAGGGTTAGCGATATAATTGCAGAACTTGATATGATGGGGATTATTAATGCGAGGGTGGTTAGCAAGGGAAGATATGGGCGAACAAGGGAAATTTGTTTATCTATTCCAACGTCAACAATAAATGTCATAAAGAATGTCATAAAAGAAAGCCTTAATTTATGATTATGGAAAAAAATATTATTAGGTATTTTATGGATCGGGGGTATCTTCTTAGTCCAGATACTGCTGGTTTATTCAGCAATATCGATAAAAAGATTTTTCTTAGTAAATTAAATGAAAGAATAAAGCACCCCCCAGTGATATTAAACAAAGATATTTATCTTATTATCTCTGAATTGGGGGGGTTTATTGATTTAAATTGGAATGAATTTGAAAATGCCCTTGTTGATCATGAAAAAGGAAGAACTGATGAAGAATATTACTCTTTTTTGGATATTCTTATGTATAATCTTTCTGATGAAAAAAGAATTGCTTTAAATAGTTTAATTGAAGAGATAAAAAAACCTTCTTCTCTTATTATCGAAGAAGAGATCGATGATAATTCAAGCGTTGTTGTGCTCAGGTCTTATGATTTGGAATCTAAGAAAAGAGATGTTTCTAATTTTGTGCATTATTTTAGGAATAGATATGAAACAATAAAAAAAATTTTATTAGAAAGAAAAGAACTACAAGATTCAATTTCCATATCCAGGATAAAGAACAAGAAAAAAGGAGAGTTGGCAAGTTTTATAGGCCTTGTATTCAAGAAAGAGGTCACTAAAAATGGGCACATATTTTTAACTTTGGAGGATAATACTGGTAGTATAAAGGTTTTTGTATCAAAAGAAAGAGAAATTTATTCACAAGCCAAAGAAATAAATATTGATGAGGTAATAGGGGTGGTTGTTGTATCCAGTGCTGACTTTTTTATATGTAACGAACTTTTTTTACCAGATGTGCCTAGTAACATTCCGATTAAAAAATGTGACGATGATGTTTATATGGCTGTAACTAGCGACACACATATTGGAATTAAACAATTTTTAGAAAAGGAATTTAATAATTTTATTAGTTGGCTAGGGGGGGGATACGGTAATGACGAACAAAAAAAGATTGCTTCAAAAATTAGATATTTATTTATCGTTGGCGATTTAGTTGAGGGTGTAGGGATATATCCAGGTCAGGAAAATGATTTAACCATAAAAGACATTTATAAACAATATGAGGCTGCCTACGAATATTTAAAAAAGATTCCAAAAAACATAAAGATTATTATTTGCGTGGGAAACCATGACGCGACGAGACTATCAGAACCACAACCTTTATTTGATAAGGATTTAGCAGCGCCACTATACAAATTAGACAATCTCCTTCTTGTTAGCAATCCTTCTTATGTGAATATAAATTCCACTCGTGATTTTGAAGGATTTAATGTTTTGTTATATCACGGGGTTAGTTTTCCACATTATGCTGATTGTGTTGATAGGATAAGGCAAGCTGGCGGACTAAAAAGAATTGATTTAGTTTTGCATTATTTATTACAAAGAAGGCATTTAGCTCCTGCACACGGATCAACACTTTATTTACCTGATGATGATTTTTTAGTCATAGATAAAATTCCCGATTTTTTTATTACAGGACATACACACGGTGTTAGCTTGTCTAATTATAAGAATATAATTTGCATAAGTTCGTCTTGTTGGGATACACAAACAAAGGACCAGGAAAGAAGGGGCATTGTTCCAGAACCTGGAAGGGTTGTTCTTGTTAATCTAAAAGACAGGTCAACAAACATTATAAATTTTGAAAATGAAAAGCAAACAAATTGAAAAATACTTTAATGAAATAGAAAGGGGGGTGGATTTAGCTTATGATTTTGCAAACAAAGCTAGAAGCAAAGGACAGGATCCTTCTGATGAGGTTGAAATTTCAAGGGCTAGAAATGTTGCGGAGAGAGTAGTTGGTTTAATTTCGGTTGTTGCTCCCGGGATTAAAAATATAGGGATCATTGAAAGGATTGCCGGGTTAGAAAAAGAATATGGGGTACAAGATTGGAGGGTTGCCTATAGGATTGCAGAGGAGGTTGCACAAGAAAAATTTTGTAAATTTAAGGATAAAGTTGAAGCTATAGAGGTTGGATTGAGGGTTGGTCTGGCTTATATTACTAATGGTGTTGTTTCTTCTCCTTTGGAGGGTTTTGTAAGATTAGAGTTAAAAAAGAGAAAAGATGGAAAAGAATATTTTGCTTTATTTTTTTCAGGTCCTATTAGGAGTGCTGGTACAACAGCTACATGTGCTTTTGTTGCGCTTTCAGATTATGTTAGAAAATCCTTGGGTTATGATATTTATGATCCAATGAAAGAGGAGATTAAGAGGTGTAGTACAGAGATTAATTATTTCCATGAGAGAATAACTAATTTACAATATTTGCCAAGTAACGAAGAACTGGAATATTTAACTGAACATTTGCCTCTCCAGATTGATGGAGATCCTTCAGAGGTTTTGGATGTTCCAAATTATAAGGATTTATCCAGAGTCGCAACCAATAAACTAAGAAATGGATATTGTCTTGTTATGGCTGAATGTATATCACAAAAAGGTAAAAAATTCTGGGGACAATTTTCAAAATGGTATAAAGATTTTGGAATGGATCATTGGAATTTTATGGAGGAATTTATAGATCTACAAAAAAAGAAAAGAGCTGGTGGTGAAGTCAAAAAAGAAGGAAAAGGAGTTTCTCCAGACTACAATTATATAAAGGATCTTGTTGCTGGAAGACCTATTTTAGGTTATCCATTAAGAAATGGCGGGTTTAGATTAAGATATGGGCGAAGCAGAGTTTCAGGTTTAAGTTCGATGAGTATGCATCCGTCAACAATGCATATATTAAATAATTATGTTGGAACTGGTACACAATTAAAGTATGAAAGGCCTGGGAAGTCTAGTGCGATGGCTGCTTGCGACACAATCGAAGGCCCTGTTGTGAAGATGAAGAATGGCACTGTTTTATTATTAGAAGATGAAGAGACAGCAAAAAAAGTTAGCAAGAATATAGAAGAGGTTTTGTATCTGGGTGATATGCTTGTTAATTTCGGTGAATTTTTGAATCGTGCACATGTTTTAGTTCCTCCTGGTTATTGTGAAGAATGGTGGATGCAGGAATTAAAATCGAAAGGGGCTAAATCTGAAATTAAGATCCCTTTTGATCATGCTTATGAGCTTTCAAAGAAGTATGATGTTCCTTTACATCCAAGGTATACTTTTTATTGGACAAGTATTCAACCAAAACAAATTTTGAGTTTAATTGATTGGCTAGCTCATGCTGTTATAAAAGATGATAAAATTATTTTTCCTTTGATATACGATGTTAAAAAAGATATAATTGATGTAGATCCTAAACGAACCTTGGAATTGTTAGGCGTCCCACATTTAGTTGTAAATAATGAATTTGTTGTTGTTGAAGATGATTGGGCAAAATCTTTATTATGCAGTTTTGATTCTTATAAATCTAATTTTAATGTTGATTCTATTTTAAAAAAATTTGATAATACCAAATCCAGTTTAGAAATTATAAATTTGATTTCAGATGTAAAGATAAAAGATAAAGGCGGATTTTACATAGGTGCAAGGATGGGAAGACCTGAAAAGGCGAAATTAAGAAAGATGGTTGGAAGTCCACATATGCTTTTTCCAGTTGGAACCGAGGGAGGTAGATTGAGGTCTTTACAATCAGCCCTTGAAAAAGGATCTGTTACTGCACAATTTTCTATTTATTTTTGCGATTCTTGCAAGAAGGAAACAGTTTATCGTGTTTGTGAATGCGGGAAAAGGACGAAAGAATTATTTTTTTGTAGGTTATGTGGCAAAAAAGATGAATCCTGCATCCACAATCCAGCCAGATATGATGAAAAATCAATAAATATAAATGATTATGTTAAAAAAGCAAGACAATTTTTGAATTTAGAGAATATGCCTGATTTAATAAAGGGGGTTAAAGGAACAAGCAATAAGAACCACATACCTGAAAATATTGCAAAAGGATTGCTAAGAGCAAAACATGATTTATTTGTTAACAAGGATGGAACCATTAGATATGATATGACTGAGATGCCGATGACAGCGTTCTACCCTCGAGAAATAGGAACCAAGGTTGAGAAATTAAGAGAACTCGGTTATGAAAAAGATATTAATGGGGATGATCTTGTTTCTGAGAATCAATTAGTTGAATTAAAACCTATTGATCTTGTTTTACCTGCTTCTGAAGAATCTCTAAATGAGGGTTCAGATAAGGTTTTGTATCGTGTTGGTATGTTTGTTGATGAATTATTAAATAAATTTTATAAAATGGATGGTTATTATAACTTAAAAAATAAAGATGACTTGATTGGCCATCTTGTAGTTGGGTTGGCTCCCCACATTTCAGCCGGAATTGTTGGAAGAATAATTGGATTTTCAAAAACACAATGTTGTTTTGCACATCCCCTTTGGCATTCAGCTTGCAGGAGAGACTGCGAGGGGGATGAACTGTGCGTGATTCTATTAATGGATGCTTTATTGAATTTTTCTAAATCTTTTTTACCTGCTCATCGTGGAGCTACACAAGATGCTCCTTTGGTTTTAACTAGCACTCTGATTGCTTCAGAAGTTGATGAGATGGCTTTTGATATGGATGTAGCTTGGGAATATCCTCTAGAATTTTATGAAGCTTGCTTGAATTATAAGAATCCAAGAGAGGTTAACATTGAGGTTTTGGGTGATAGATTAGGCAAAGAGGGACAATATGAGGGGGTGGGATTTACACATAATGTTTCTGATATAAATATTGGTGTTAGGTGCAGCGCATATAAATTACTGCCAACAATGGAAGAAAAATTAAATGGACAAATGAATATTGCTGAAAAAATAAGGGCTGTTGATGAAAGTGATGTTGCGAGATTAGTTATAGAAAGACATTTTATAAGGGATATTAGAGGTAATCTAAGAAAATTTTCAATGCAAGAGTTCAGATGCGTTAAATGCAATCATAAATTTAGAAGACCCCCCTTAGCTGGTGTGTGTGATTGCGGAGGAAAGATTATATTTACCGTTTCTGAAGGATCTGTTACAAAATACATGGGTTTTTGTATGGAACTTGCCAAGAAATATGATCTTCCAAGTTATTTAAGACAAACAATTGATTTGACAAGACAAAGAATTGAATTAGTTTTTGGAAAAGATCTTGATAAGCAGGAAGGATTAGGAAAATGGTTTTAGCAAGTAAAGATTTAGTATAATTTAAAAATCAGATAAAAGAGAAAGTTTCAAGAATAAAATTATTCTGGATGAGATGATTTAATTTTTAGTTTATTATTCACTCATTATCTGTTTACACCAATCTTCTAGCGCTATTCCTTTTGAAACACTCCGTGGAAAAACCATAAATTTAGCTACAATTAAATCTATTCTTTCTTTATTTTCAACAAAAGAACATTTATTCCAATCTGGATTTTCTTTATTCATTTCCATTCGGCACGGGCTATATGAACCTATAATTAATGCACATTGATTTCCATATGTGTCCACTAATATTCCCTGAGACATATAAAATCCATAATAAGGGCATCTTCGGTTTATTTTGCTTAATACATCCATGCTATTTCTGATTAAGTATACTTTATATTATTATCTGTTTTTTAAAATATATATTAATTTATAATAAAAAGAATAAAATCACGGGCAAAATTAAGCAACCCATTAAGTGATTTCTTTCTATGCCCTTTAATGCTGGAATCATCCCTACAAATGTTGAAATTGTTAAGATAATAAACCCCATAAATCCCGTAAGTATTATAACTATAAGGGTTATTAAAATTATTATTGATAAACAAAGTATTTGGTAGTTAACTTTGGTTATTATTTTTGAGAATATTTTTGCGATTTGCAAGGTCAAGATTGTTGCTATTCCAGCCACCACCAAAGAAGCACCAATAAATAATAAGAAATAATCTATCGTCATTGTTTCCAGAATTTTTGAGATTACAACCACCGCTCCATTTCTTGCCTTGTCTATGGTATATATTGCAATAAAGCTCATAATCATTACAATCGTTTCTATAGAACCAACAAGAACAAGAAAAGAACGGGTTGTCCATTTTTTTGAGGTTGATGAAGCAACTATTGCGGCTTCTGCAGCTCCGATACCTGGAAGAAAACCACAAATTAATGAAGCAAATAACCCAGATCCTATTGATTTTGAAATTTCTCTTTTTGAAATTTTTGATTCTTTTGTAATTATCTGCGGAGGAAGTTTTGTTTTTTCTTTGTAACTTAAAATTAAACCACTTGTTCCGAAAAGTCCAGATAATAATGGAAGTAATGGTTGATCTAAATTTAAACCAAAAACAGCCAATCCGAGAACACCTGCTAGAATAAATGAGATAAATGCCCATATTTTTGAATGCGGGTCTCTTAATATCAGAAATATTGAAACAATAATTAAAAGATATGCAATATAAATTTTTATTGACGAATATAAAACTTCAGTAGTTAGTAGGAGCAAGGGTGTTATAATAATTATTGAGATTAAACCAAGCAAACTTCCAATTACGGTTAAAGTGATTGCTTCATAGCCATAACCTTCTAGTAATAAACGATGTCCTGGCAAGACTGATAGTGCTGTTCCTGCTTCTGGTGCACCTAGATATATTGAAGGAAGAATATTTGTGAATGTATGTAAGACTGCCATCGAGATTATAAATATTGCCAGAATTATTGGTGTCGTAAATTTTAGCAGGAATAAAGATGAAGTAAGAACCAACGTGGCTACTAAATTAATATGGATTCCGGGGATTAATCCTGTTATAGTTCCGGCGATTGAACCCAAAATTATTGCAATTAGAATTTGTGAGAACATTTTAAATCCTGATTATCTCTGCATTGATTTCTAATTTTTCTTTATATTCTACAACTTTTCCTTCTATTTCGATGATAGATCCCTTTGTTATATTAAATGATTCTTCTTTAAAAACAATTGCGGTGATATTCCCCGTTTCGTCATTTAAATTTATTATATATAAACCAGGTGTTTCTGCTATTGAGCTGATATATCCCTTAACTTTAACCTTTTTATCCAGCATTTCTTTATTTATAGAACCTATGTCTGATTTCGAAAGATCTAATTTTTCTGAAACTATGAAAAGAATAAATATTCCAATTAATGAGCACACTATGCTTATTTTAAATAGTGTCGAGTCTTTCATATATAGAAAGATTTATATTGCTTTATAATCATTTATCTACTTCAATGGATAAGTTAGAGTTAATAAAAAGGAATACTGAAGAGATTATTGCGGGGGATGAATTAAAAGAATTATTAAATAAAAAGAAATCTCCGGTTGTTTATTGGGGTACGGCTCCAACAGGCAAGATTCATATTGGTTATTATATCCCTATGATGAAAATAAGGGCCTTCTTAAAAGCTGGTTTCAAAGTTAAAGTTTTAATAGCTGATTTGCATGCTTATTTGGATGATCAGAAGACGTTATGGAATCAATTAGATATAAGGAGTGAATATTATAAATTAGCTGTCAAGGCGATGATAGACTCCCTTGGTGTTGATTCTTCAAAGGTTGAATTTGTAAAAGGATCTGATTTCCAGCTGGATAATGAGTATGTTTTAAATGTTTTAAGAATGTGCGGGGATGTTAGCTTAAATCGAGCAAAAAGGGCTGCTGCAGAGGTTGTTAGATTTACTGAAGAACCGAAAGTTGGTAGCTTTATATACCCTTTAATGCAGATTGCTGATGTTGTTGCCTTGAAAGCAGATGTTGCTTATTCAGGCATTGATCAAAGGAAGATATACATGCTTGGAAGGGAGTTATTACCTAAATTGGGATATAAAAAACCATTATGTGTATTTACACCAATGTTGCCTGGATTAACTGGAGAGAAGATGAGTTCTTCTGAAGAATCCAGCAAGATTGAATTATTGGATAATGAAGAAGATGTTTCGAGAAAAGTGAAGAATTCATATTGTGTTGCTGGTGAAATAAATGGGAATGGCGTTATGATGTTTTTGAAATATGTTATAATGCCCTTAAAAGAAGATGATAAAAAATCATTTTTGGTTGAAAGAGATAAGAAATTTGGGGGTAATCTGATTTATAAAAATTATGGAGATTTGGAAAAAGATTTTTTATCTAAGAAATTACATCCCCAAGATTTAAAAATAGCTCTTGCTAAAGAAGTGAATATATTATTGGATATTATAAGGAAGAAGCTTAAAACTAAGCTTGATCTAGTAAAGAAGGCATATCCATAAGGTTTAAATATTTTGTAAAGGGGGTTAATGGAATTATTTAGAGAAACGTTTATGGAGATATAGAATAATTTAAATATTATATCCCTTTAAGATTTTAGAATGAAAAAAACAGTTGCTCTCGTAAATGGCGATGATAGAAAAGAAAACATAAAAAGATGTTTGAAGCTTATTCAAAAAGACCTCGGTCCAATTCAAAAGGCAAAGAATATCCTAATTAAACCAAATTTAACAGCATTAAAACCGGATTTTGCAAATACCCACGTTGAATCTGTAGAGGCGGTTATTGAATTTATAAGGGATTTTTGTTCTGATAATCAACTTAAAGATAAGAAAATATTTGTTGGTGAAAGTAGTGCAACAGCATTTTATAGGGGACTTCCTACAACCAAAGTATTTGAAGATTATAATTATTATGAATTAGAAAGGAAATATAATAATGTAAAACTAATTGACTTTGACAATGATACAAAATTTATAAAAATACCTATTGATTCTGTTGTTGGAGATACACACCTTAGGCTCACAGAACAAATTAAAAATTTCGATTATAAAATATCACTTGCTATACCAAAAACACATAATTTTGCTATTGCTACCTTCGGCATTAAAAATATGGCGGGGTTTGTAAAGGGGAGTGATATGGCAATGATACACGGTATGAAAGGCGGTATTGAAGTAGATGCGCCAAAGACCTTCCTTGATTATTTACCTGCAGGAACTGTTTCGAGAGCCAGGAGGATACTGCCAAATTGGTTGATTAATTTTCTTTTTAAAAATTATCCATCTTATAGAAAGAGTGTAAAGATGATACATAGGAATATTGCTGCGTTCGCGAAAGAGACTTGGCCGGACCTTGTTATTTTAGATGGTTTTATTTGTATGGAGGGGGATGGTCCTATAGATGGAACACCAGTTGAATTGCATACGGCTATTGCTTCGACAGATGCATTAAAGGCCGATGGTGTTGGAGCAAGGATTATTGGTTTTGAACCCGGGGAAATTGGTTACCTTTATTATCTACAAGAGGAAAAGATGGGTGATTATTCTTTGAATGGTTTGGTTGGTGATAGTATTGATTCTGTTAAGAGAATTTTTAAGAGGCATGGAACTTATGATATACAGAAAGGGTGGAAATGAAACTTTTTGGAGATGCGTTTAGGAAAAATATTAAAGGGTGAAAGAATTTCAGCATACAGATTAAAAATTAAATATGACCCTAATTTTTCTACTTACTGTGATATTGGAGATTAAAGAAGAGAATTAGAAAGGTTTATTAATTTGTTTTTATTTTTATAATAATGAGCATCCTTTCTAAAAAACTAAAAGATGTTTTCAATAAGAACAAGGGAATAAATTATGATGAAGCTGATTTATTAAAGTCAAGCATATCACATTTAAAGAATGAACTAGATAAGTTTAGGGTTTCTCCATTATTGGTTTGTGAATATAAGGGAAAATATGGAAATAAGGCTATGATAAGGGTGCCGAATGGCGCACAATTCATTGTTAATTTTTCAGATGGTTTGGATCTTAAACCAGGGGATGGTGTTTTAGTTGAGCAGAGGTCCTTAACTATTATAGATAAAATGGAAAAGGTAAAAGGATTTGATGTTGAGAGCTATATTGTTTTACAGAAACCAAATTTAAAATGGGAAGATCTTGGCGGTTTAAATGTGCAGATTGGGGAATTGAAAGAGGTGGTTGAATTACCTTTGAAGAGACCTGATTTGTTTAAAGAGGTTGGCATAGTTCCTCCAAAAGGGGTGTTGTTATATGGACCCCCTGGAAATGGTAAGACTTTATTGGCAAGGGCTGTTGCTACCAGTACAAATTCTACTTTCATAAGTGTTGTTGCACCTGAATTAGTTCAGAAGTTTATAGGTGAAGGTGCCAAGATGATCAAGGAGATATTTAAATTAGCTAGGGAAAAAGCACCGAGCATTATATTTATTGATGAAATTGATTCCATATCTGGTGAACGAACTAGCTTGGGTGTTTCTGGCGAAAGAGAGGTACAGAGAACTTTCATGCAATTGTTATCAGAGATTGATGGATTTAATAATTTAGATAATGTTAAGGTGATTGCTGCGACAAACAGGCTTGATATTATTGACCCTGCCTTGCTAAGACCTGGAAGGTTTGATAGGTTAATTGAGGTTGATCTGCCTGATTCTATTGGCAGGGAACAGATTTTTAAGATTCATACAAGGGAGATGAAATTAGACGGGGTTGATTTTAATCAACTTATTGAGAAGACTAAGAATTTTTCTGGTGCTGAGATAAAAGCCATATGTACTGAAGCTGGTTATTTTGCTATAAGGGGTAAAAGGAATCGTGTTAAACAGATTGACTTTTTGAAATCTCTGGAAAAATTAAATCTTGTTGAAGACGGACCTGTAGGGATGTTCGGATGAGGTGTTTTCTTGCTATTGATTTAAATGATGAATGCAAGGATTATTTATTTAAATTACAAAAGGAATTTTCTAAATATTTAAAAGCCAAATGGGTTGAAAAACGAAATTTGCATTTGACCTTGAAGTTTCTAGGAGATATAGATGAGAATAAACTAGAAACTGTGAAAAGAATACTCTTTGAAATTAAATTTAAGAGGTTTAAGATTTATTTGAATGAAATTGGTGTATTTCCTAATGAAGGTTTTATAAATGTGGTTTGGGTTGGTCTAAAGCCTGAAAATGATATAATGGATTTACAGAAGAAGATTGATGGGGCTTTACTTTGTTTATTTCCTCAGGATCAAAAATTTTTGTCTCATGTTACATTAGGAAGGGTGAAACTTATTAAGAATAAAACTAAATTTAAAGAGATTTTGAAAGAGACTAAAATAAATAAAATTGGGTTTGAAGTTAATAATTTTAGATTATATAAAAGCGAATTGACTAAAGATGGACCTAAATATCATCTTTTGAAAGAGTTTAAATTAATTTTCCAAACTTAATGTGTTGTTCTTGAAAACCGAGCTTTTTGTTGAAGTTTATTATTGCTGTATTCTTAACATTACAACTTGCCTCAACATATTTTATATTTTTGGATTTTAGCCATTTAAAAAAACTATTTACCATATGTTCAGCAACGCCCATTTTTCTAAATTCTTTCGAAACAATAATTGAATTTAAACTGCCTATTTTTTTCCAGCCCTTTTCATTTGTTTCAACCTTTTTAATAATTCCATAAATATATCCAGCAACTTTGCCATCTAGTTTAACAAAACAAAAAAATGAATCCTTGTCCTTTAATAAGTTCAAAAACTCTCGTTTTAAATTTCTTTTAGATGGAATGACATAGTATAACATCGTATTATATGGTTCGTGATGCCTATAGAATTCTATTTCTAGCCTTTTATATTCTTCAAATTCAGTTTTTAATGGTTTTCTTAAGATCATAATGAATATGCTCATTAGTCCTATTTAAATCTGAGTATTTTACCATTTTTTATTTAAAGAATCATTCTGCATTTTATTAAGTATGTTCTTCATTTTTTGCTCTTTTTTCTTCGCTGTCCAATAGTATGCAACATCCTTTGTATCTTTTGTTATTAAGATAATAATTTTCCCCCCTGTTAACCTTCCAACGCGTCCCCTTCTTTGGATATCTCTTATTTCAGAAGGCGTTGGTTCATAAAATATTGCATGGTCTGCATTTGCAATATGTATGCCCTCTTCACTTATAGCTGTCCCAATCAAGACGTTATATTTTCCAGAGCTGAATTCCTTTATTCTTTCTATTTGTTCTTTTTGAGTCAATCCTTCTTTTTGACCTATCAACTCTATAGGTCTTGCACCATCTATTTTTTTTAGCACTAACATTATTTCTTTTACAGTATTTCGGTAATTTGCGAAAACCATAATTCTGATATCTTTGTTTTCCTTTAAATAATTATCAACTTCAAAACATAGTCTTTCCAATTTCGGATGTTCAACATCTATTTTATCAATATCTGATAATGATTCACTAAAGGATTTTTCATTAAGAAGGCTTTTTGCCGCTTTGGATGTTTCACCTTTTAATTTCAAGATATATTCCTTGAATTGGGGGGTTCCCTGGGTTTCTAAAAGCTCAATACAATGATTGAGCTTTATTATTGTTGCAACATTTGATATTGCATGATATGCATAATTATTCCCTTTTTGTATTTCTTTTTGTAGCTGAATCTGCAGTTGCAAAAGGTCTCTCTTGTTTATATAATTTACAGGTTTATTAAGTCCGAATTTTGTTAGTTCAGTGAGTTTTGATTTATACAATAGTTTTAGTTTCTCAGAAACATTCTTTATATCTATTGGCAGTTCAACCTCAATCCAGTTTATTTCTTTCTCTTTTATGTATTGCTTAACATCTTCATCCTGCGTTGTTCTAATTTCAATTGCTTCTATGAATAAATTTTTACGAATCTCATTAATTTTTTCTTTTGTCGAGCCTGGAGAAGCAGTCAATGCCAAAATTCTCGGAAATAATGAGTTTTCTACATAATTTTTTGCAACGATTGTATTTGCAAATTTTTCTTTTGAACGATGCGCTTCATCAATACAAAGCATTGAGAAGTTTTCCAGTGAAATACGGTTATTTTTTATGTCAGATTCAATGGTATTATGGCTTATTATTTGATTTGTTATAAAGTTATGAAATTTATCAACTGTTAAATCATAAACTTTTGTTTTTTTATTTATATTTCTAATAGATTTTATTCTAACCCACCTTATAGGTAAATTAATTAATTTTATTAATTCTTTGCCTATTTTAGATTTTCTCGCTAATTTAGGTAGTATTAATGATAAATTATGTTTAGATAATGCTTTTTGGTTATATGCATTTAAAACTTCTTTTAAACTAATTCCTCCATTTTTTCTATATTCTTTATATGCTAATTTTAAGCCTTGTTCTATAGGTAAGATGTCTTTGGATTTAGTATATGGTCTTCTAACTTTTTTAAGATTTTGCAGTAATGTACGGCATTTTTTCTTATCCGGGTTACACCACCTTAAAAATTCTTCTATATCTTTTCTTCCAGAGATATGAACTCCATACAACCAACCTCTTTTTATTATTCTATTTCTTATAGTACTTCTATTTTGTTTCCTAGAAGAAATAAAAGAAACTATGCCCAACCTTTTTAGCAACCATTGTAAATCTTTCGAAAATTCTTTATTTGATGTATGAATATGAATTCCTTTTTTACCAACATTATCATCTGCATTAAATAAACCACCAATAAAAGCACCTATAACTTTTTTTGATTCAAAGAAAATAAATTTAGGAACCCTTAAAATTTTACTTTTATCCCCTTTCGGGATTCCTAATAAATTCAAAACGGTGGCTAAAGCAGTAGAATAATATATTAACCCCTTTCTATTGTCTTCCTTGGGTAAAATTCCGAATATCTTCATAATTTTTTTCTTAAAGGTATAAGCAATGTTTGGTCTATCTAAATCTGTTAATACTACTTCATTCCCATGTTCTGAACTTCTATTACCTATATGCCCATCTCCAAGCATCGCCCCCATTATATAGGCTATATCGGTAGACATCTTTTTAGGTAATTTAAACGGCTTACTTTTTCCAGTTTTATTAGAAATAATTAAATTGTCTGGCATTTTTATTTTATGTTTATCGCATAAATCCAAATATGTTTTTAGGGGAAATGATCCGAATCTATAATTATTAAACTTGCTAATTTTTATTTTTTTACCCTTAAGTATTTTTAATAATTTTATAACACTTTTTTTATTGATTAGCCTTAATTCATTTGTTTTACAAAAGTCATACAGGTTAATTTTTTCCTCTTTCAAATCTATTTTAGAAATAATTCCTATAAACTCTTTTTCCCTTAAAAATCTTGCTTCTTTCCAAATAAGTTTTCCTCCCGGAGTTATAGATAATATGGGGTGTTCTAAGGTGGTTTGAAGCTCTTCATTTAATTCTGTTTTAATTTTAACTATTTTATCAGTATATGTTTTCCACATTTTAATTGAAGTAAGGAAGTTTAATTTATTTTTTTTGTAACCTAATACTTTTTTTTTAATTTTACATGAAAATGCAGGTTTTCCATATAAAATATCTTTTTTAAAATTTAAACTTTCAAAAAGTTTTGATATATAAATTGGACCGCTTTCTTTTGTAAATATTTGGGTTTCTCCAGTTACACATTGTGGTGTTGCTATTATTATCTTTCCATTATTCCATAATTCTTCCCTTTTTTTTGGAAGTGTTGCGCCTGTGAAAAGAACTATTTCATTTTCATCTATGTCTGTATTTTCCCTGAATGACCTTGTATGCTGGTCGCACAAAGGCTTTGTAGGAGAACATATTAATATTTTTGAATCAGGATATTTATTTAATCTATCCGCTGCAAGCATTATAGCACAAGCTGTTTTTCCAAGTCCTGTTGGCAGAACAACCAACGTATTCTTATTTTTTGAGGTTTCCAGTATTTTTTCCTGGTATTTTCTCGGTGTAAAATTTTTCAGTTCCATATGAAAAGGTATTTATATCTTTCTAATTTTTATTTTTGGATGATCAAGGTATTTGGATTATTAGATTTATTGACTGGAATGACTTTAATATTTATGTATTTTAACTTATTAAAGGTTGTCGGTGCTATATTAGCAATATACCTTATAATAAAAGGCTTGTTGTTTATAAAGAACGTTGTTTCTATAGTCGATATTATCTGCGGAATCTTAATCTTATTTGCTTCATTAGGTTATTTTTACTATTTACATTGGGTTGTCGTTGTATGGATGATTCAAAAAGGGATCTTTAGTTTTTTATAATTGGTCTTTTATCCTTTCTATGAATTCAGCTATCTTGTTTCCGTTATCAGTTAGAACTATTGACTTTATTCTACCTTGCTTTTCGAATGTCACTAACCTTGCTTTTTCCATTTCTTGCAATATTTTCACAGCATGAGAATATGTGCAATCAACTTCTTTTGCTAAGACAGAACCATATTTATTTTTTCCGCCCTTTCTCAATGAAACTAAGATCATTGCAGGCTTTCTCCTGAAAAAAACTTCAAAGATTTCTTTCTTTTTAACCAATTTTAACCCCCATATAACAAATGAAATGTATATATTGTAATTTATAGTCTACAACTTGTATTTAAATCTTTTCTTTTAAATTTATTAAGACCATAAGGTTTAAATAATTAGGGTGGTTTTATTGAATTTATGATTGATATAAATTTAATACGACAAGATCCAGATATTGTAAAGAAAAATGTGGTAAGGAGGGGGAAAAGAGAGCTTATTTCTATCATTGATGAGCTAATAAAGAATGATGTTTCTTATAGGAAGCATAAAATACAAGCTGAAAAACTAAGACAAACTAGAAATGAACTGACAGAAGAGATTAGAAGGTTAAAAAAGGAAGGAAAGGATGTTAAAAGACTAATCAAAGAAGCAGCAGATGTACCTGAAAAGATAAAAGAGATTGAGGAGAAGTTGAGTGAGCTGGAAGGAAAGATAAATTATTCCTTAAGTATATTACCAAATATGTTAGATAATGATGTTCCTGATGGAAAAGATTCAAATGATAATAAAGGGATTAAGGCATTTGGAAAGAAAATTAAATTTGATTTCGAACCCAAGCCTCATTGGGAATTGGGCAAGAAATTAGGAATTATTGATATGGAAAGGGCGACAAAGCTTGCAGGTGCTGGTTTTTATGTTTTGAAAGGAAAAGGTGCGATGCTCCAAAGAGCATTAATAAACTTCATGATTGATTTTCATGTTAGAGATGGCTATACTGAAATAAATCCACCACAATTAGTAAATAAAAAAACTGTTTTTTCTTCAGGACATTTACCTAAATTTGAAACTGAAATGTATAAAACTAGTGAAGAATTTTACTTGATTCCGACTGCAGAGGTTCCTGTAACGAGTTTGCATGCTGATGAAATCTTTGAATCAAAGGAATTGCCAAAATATTATGTTTCTTTTACTGAATGCTATAGGACTGAAAGAGGACATCATGGAACTGAAACAAGGGGGATATTCAGGTTGCACCAATTTGAGAAGGTTGAGATGGTAAAATTTGTTAATCCTTCCAAATCTTATGATGAATTAGAAGATATGACAAGGAGAGCTGAAAAATTATTAGAATTATTAAATTTACCTTATAGAACGATTCTTTTATGTTCTGGTGATACTGGATTTGCCTCTGCGAAAACTTATGATATTGAAGTTTGGGCTGGTGCTTCTGGAAGGTATCTTGAAGTAAGTTCATGCTCCAACTGCACTGATTTTCAAGCTAGGAGGATGAAAACCAAGTTTAGAGATGGAAGCGAGCTTAAATATGTTCATACATTAAATGGTTCTGGCTTGGCTTTACCAAGATTGATGATTGCAATAATTGAAAATTATCAACAGAAGAATGGAAGCATTAAAATACCAGAGCTACTTATGCCATATACTGGAGGTGTTAAGGAAATAAAATGATTAAGGAACCAATGGTTGAAGAAGATGAATTCGAGGAAGGAAAATTTGAGGAAGATGTATATACTGAGAAAGGAAGGGAGGAACTTGTAGAGAATGATGAGATCAGTGATGCGGAGGAAGGATTTGTACAAGGTTTTGAAGAGGAAGAGAAATTAACAGAATGTGCAAACTGCAAAAAGATTTTGGTTACTGGGGATTTTGTTGAGAAAGAAATAGATGGTGATATAGTTAGATTTTGTTCTGGTGGGTGTGCTGAGGAATACACAATTTCAAAGAAGAAGAAAAAATGAAAATCCTTGCTGCTGGAGACATACATGGAGATAGTAGATTAGCTGGTAAATTAGCTGAAAGAGCTGAAAAGGAAAAAGTAGATTTAGTTATTTTATGTGGTGATTTAACTCAGGGAGAGAAAAGTACTTCAAATATCATTGGGCCTTTTGTTAAGAAGAAGAAAAAGGTTTTTTTGATTCCTGGAAACCATGAAACAATAGCAACTGCAGATTTCTTAGCTGAATTGTATGATGTTACTAATCTGCATGCTTATTCCATAAAATACAAAGATATTGGATTTTTTGGCTGTGGCGGTGCAAACATAGGATTATTTCAATTAAGCGAGGATGAGATTTTTAGTTCTTTGAAGAAGGGCTTTGATAATATAAAGGATTTGAGGAAGAAGGTAATGATAACGCATGTACATCCGTCAGATACTGTAATGGAGAAGTTTACAAAATATTTTCCAGGCAGTGACGGTGTAAAAAAAGCGATTGATAAGTTCAAACCTGATTTTTTGTTATGCAGCCACGTTCATGAAGCAGAAGGAATAGAAGAAAAGATTGGAAAGACGAAAGTAATAAATGTTGGAAGGGAAGGCAAGATTATTGAATTATAGTTTATTTTATATAAAATTTCTCACTTTAACTGAATTAATAAAAAGATAAAGGTTTTTATATTAATTGTTTTCTCTTGTTTTTATGGTTATTTTAATTTTAACAGAAAAACCTGCTGCATCACTAAAGATTGCAACTGCATTGGCAGACAAGAATTTAGAGAAGAAGAATGCTGATGGTGTATATTATTATAAATTAGAACACAAGAAAAAGAAGATTATTGTTGCATGCGCTGTTGGTCATTTATATGGTTTAACTGAGGAAGATAAGAAAGGCTGGAGTTATCCTATCTTTAATGTGGTATGGAAGTCTGCCTATGAAATAAATAAAGGAGCAAAGTTTACTAAGAAATATTTAGATAATATTAAAAAGTTGTCAAAGGAAGCTGATGAATTTTATTTAGCTACAGATAAGGATATTGAAGGAGAGACATTAGGCTATAATATCTTAAGATTTGCCTGTGGCCAGAAAGATGCAAAGAGAATGGAGTTCTCAACATTGACTAAGGATGATTTGATTAATTCCTTTGAACATCCTAAGGAACATATTGATTTTCCATTGATTGAAGCAGGATTGACTCGTCATACACTTGATTATTATTGGGGGATCAACCTATCAAGAGCATTAACACTATCGATCAAGAATGCAACAGGTAGATTTAAGATTTTGAGTTCTGGCAGGGTGCAAGGGCCTGCTTTAAAATTAATTGTTGACAGAGAAATTGAGATTAAGAATTTTAAACCAATTCCTTATTGGGAGATACAACTTATAGGAAAAATAAATAAAGATGATATTGAGGCCTGGCATAAAAAAGAAAAATTCCTGGATAAAAAAGAAGCAGATTCTGTGATGAAGAATACAAAAGGAAAGGGTGGAATTGTTTCAGATGTCAAGAAGACTGAATTCAAGCAGAAATCACCATGTCCATTCGATCTAACAACATTACAAATGGAATCATACAGGATTTTTGGCATAAATCCAAAGAAAACATTGGAGATTGCACAGAACTTGTATTTAATGGGTGTAATAAGTTATCCCAGAACAAGCAGTCAGCAGCTACCTGAAGCACTAAATTATAGAAAGATATTAACTGCATTGGCTAAACAAGAGGTTTATAAGAAATTATGCAATGAATTGCTAAAAGGGAAATTAAACCCAAACAATGGAAAGAAAACTGATCCAGCTCATCCTGCTCTGCATGCGACAGGAGAGATCCCAGAAAGTTTAAGGGATGAAGAGGCAAGGGTTTATGACTTGATTGTAAGAAGAACTCTAGCAACTTTTGCAGAAGATGCTGCAAGAGAAACTGTTGAAATTATAATTGGTGTGAATAAAGAACCTTTTATTAGTAAAGGCACGAGAACTGTAAAGGAAGGATGGCATAGGTTTTACAAATATATTTCTTTAGAGGAACAGACTATGCCTGATGTTAAAATTAAAGATAAGGTTGAGGTGAAGAATATAAATTTGCTTGATAAGGAAACTCAACCCCCTAAAAGATATACACAGGCATCTATAATAAAAGATCTAGAGAAAAGAAATCTAGGAACAAAAGCAACGAGATCCGAAATTATAGATACATTGTATCAAAGAAGTTATGTTAAAGACCAAAGTCTTGTTGCAACTAAATTGGGAATTAAGATTGTTGAAACACTGAATAAATACTGCCCGAAGATTCTTGATGAAGAATTGACAAGGCATTTTGAAACAGATATGGAACTGATACAGGAAAGCAAAAAAAAGAACAAAGAGGTTATTGAAGAAGCGAAAGAGGTCTTGACAGATATCTTAAATGATTTTAAGTCAAAAGAAAAAAAGATCGGTGATGAATTATTAGAGGCAACTGAAGAAACTGCTGATGAGTTAAATACTGTGGGTATTTGCAAGAAATGCGGCGGTGTATTAAAGATTATGTATTCTCCAAAGATAAAAAGCAAGTTTATTGGGTGCAGTAATTATCCGGATTGCAATGTTGCATTTAATCTGCCTAAAAATGGTCTGGTAAAAACAACTAAGAATGAATGCAAGGAATGCAGTTATCCTATGATTTTAGTTATTAGGAAAGGTAAAAGACCGCAAGAGGTTTGCATTAATAATGAATGTCCTTCTAAGAGATTAACACCTGAAGAAGAAAAATTATCAAAAGAAGAAAGGGTTTGCAGCAAATGCGGAAAAGGAAAAATGGTTCTAAGAAAAAGCGTCTACGGGAGTTTCCTGGCTTGCAATCAGTATCCTAAATGCAGGAATATTGAGAAGATTAATGGGAATAATAAATTGTAATTATTTTTTAAATATTCCTTCTTCTTTTATCTCAAACAAGAATTCTTTTTTTTCTGGTTTTTCAACTTTTAGTTTTCTTGGATTCTTTTCAAGTTTTATTATAGTATCTGACCAATTTCTTAACATATCTCCTCCAACAATATTTATATTTCCATTTATATCTGAATAGACTTGATTGTTTATTATAACTGGTGTTTCTCTTGAAATTTCTTTTAATTTTCTTAATTGCTTGTCAAGTGATTTATTTGTTAGGTAATTATCTTCTTTCAGTTTAATTCTATAAAACTGGCTTATTGTGTCGATGATAATTAAAGAAGCTTTGGGAAGGTTTAATATTACTTTTTCCTGTTCTTCAAATGTTTTTGGCCTTACAATAATGATATTTTTTAAGATATCTTTAAAATAAGGTGTTAATTGTTTCAATCTTTCTAAAGAAAAGCCATTTTCAGTGTCTACAAATATAACCTTGTTTTTTTGTTGAGTTTGATTTATAGTTGCTAGCATTGCTAATGTTGTTTTGCCTGTGGATGATTTGCCATATATGGTTGTTATAAGGCTATATCCCCTTAAAAATTCATCAAGATCTTTGTTCCCAGTACTTATTAGTCCCATTAGAAAGGTTTATTAATTTTTTTGGTTATATAGCTTTCGGAAACATGGAAAAAAAGGAAGCTAGATTAAAGGTTATGGAGGCTTTAAGGGAGGAAGCTTATAGGGGCATTGTTAGAATAGATAGCCAAACAATGCACGATATAGATGTAAGGCCTGGTGATATTGTTGAGATAGAAGGGGGAAGAAAAACAGTTGGCATCATAGATCGAGCTTATCCAACTGATGTTGGTCAATCAGTTATTCGTATGGATGGTATATTAAGAAGAAATGCTAAAACCGGTTTGGGTGAATATCTAAAGATAAGAAAAGCTGACATCAAGGAAGCAAAATCAGTTACAATTGCTCCTGCACAAAAATATGTTGAGATTCAAGTAAGTGATACCCAGATGTTTAAAAGAAGCTTGTTAGGAAGGGCTGTTGTTAAGGGTGATCAGGTTGCCTTGGGTGGAACAAGGAATAGAAGAACAACTATGATGGGTGGAAATTTTGAGGATATATTTGATTTATTTGAAAGAGGGATGGATATAAGTTTTCCTTTTGGTGGATTACAATTTGTAGTTGTAAATGCAGATCCTAAACAGGCAGTTATTATTGCAGAAGAAACAAATCTTATTATTAGTCCGAAAAGACCCGATATTCTTGAAGAAAAGATTGTTGAGGTTACTTATGAGGATATAGGTGGATTGAATGATGAGATTAAGAAGATAAGAGAGATGGTTGAATTGCCATTAAAACATCCAGAAGTCTTTGAGAGATTGGGAATACAACCACCAAAAGGGGTTTTATTGCATGGATCTCCTGGAACTGGAAAAACATTATTGGCTAAGGCTGTTGCTAATGAAACAAGTGCTAATTTTATTCATATAGATGGCCCCTCAATTATGTCAAAATATGTTGGCGAAGCCGAAAGAAAGATAAGGGATTTATTTGCAGAAGCTGAGAAGAATTCTCCAAGCATTATATTCATAGATGAGATTGATGCTATTGCTCCAAAAAGAGAGGAAAGTTACAGTGAGGTTGAGAGGAGGGTTGTTGCACAGTTGTTAGCTGTAATGGATGGTTTAAAATCAAGAGGCAAGGTTGTTGTCATTGGTGCTACTAACAGACCTAATGCTTTAGATCCTGCATTGAGAAGGCCTGGAAGGTTTGACAGGGAGATAGAGATTGGCGTTCCTAAGTATGAAGGAAGGCTGCAGATTTTTAAGATTCATACGAGAGATATGCCTTTGACCAAAGATGTTAAATTGGATGAGATTGCCAAGATAACTCATGGTTTTGTTGGCGCTGATTTAGAGGCATTATGCAAGGAATCTGCCATGATCGTTTTAAGAAGATTGTTACCTGATTTTAGATTTAAGAAGGATGAACCAATTGAAAAAGAGATTTTAGAAAAATTAATTATAGATATGAATGCATTTAAGGAGGCTTTGAAATTTGTCAGACCTAGTGCTCTAAGAGAGGTTTTGGTTGAAGTTCCGAATGTTAAGTGGGATGATATTGGGGGAATGGAAGAGATAAGGCAAAGCTTGATAGAGGCTGTTGAATGGCCGTTAAAAAACCCACAGATGTTTAAGAATCTGGGTGTGAGGCCACCAAGAGGCATTTTATTATATGGCCCCCCTGGAACCGGAAAGACATTATTGGCAAAGGCTGTTGCTACTGAATCAGAAACAAATTTTATTTTAGTTAAAGCAGGCGAACTTTTATCAAAATGGGTAGGTGATTCTGAAAAAGGCGTGAAGAAAACATTTGAAAGAGCAAGACAGGTTGCTCCAACAGTTATATTCTTTGATGAGATAGATGCTCTTGCTCCAAAGAGGGGATTAAGCAGCGACAATCATGTTACAGAAAGGGTTGTTAATCAGTTATTGACAGAGATTGATGGTTTGGAAGAACTGCATGATGTTGTTGTTATCGGCGCCACTAATAGACCTGATATTTTAGATCCTGCTTTGCTAAGACCTGGAAGGTTTGACAGGATTATTTTAACTCCTGTTCCTGATGAGAAAGCCAGATTGAAGATATTCGAGATTCATACAAAGAGAATGCCATTAGAGAATGTTAATTTAAAGGAGTTAGTAAAGAAGACTGAGAATTATGTTGGTGCTGATATTGAAGCTGTTTGCAGGGAAGCTGCTATGCATGCTCTAAGAAAAGATATGGGTGCAAAGAAGATTACAATGGAAGATTTTAAAGAGGCATTGAAGAGGATTAAGAATAGCATAACTTCTGCTGATATTAAGAAGTATGAAAATATAGAGGACGAATATTTAAGAACTGCTCGAGGCGCAGCTATAAGGAATGAGGTCTTAACATATACAGGATGAAAGATATAATAAAATACGGCGCTGTTGGTTTTTTGATTGGATTAATTATTTCCTTGATTCATAAATATCCGAGTTTTATTAATTCTATTTTAGGTATTTTTGGAATAAGTTTCAATCCAATCAGCGATTTCGTTTTTTACATAACTCCTTTTTTAGGATTGGTTGCAGGTTTGGTTGCATGGTATGTCGTTGAGGGGGAAGAATAAATTTTTAATGTAATGTTCCGACCGAATGAAAGTTGGGGGGTTGGGCAATGTGTTTGGAAAACTATTTAAAATTGGCTTTTTCTCTAAATTTATGGGGTTTGAATACTATTGGAATATGTAGCTAAAGAACAAGAAGAATTTAAACAAGTTCTAAATAATTATTTTCCTAATGGACAATGTCAAAATTTGAGAATATTAGATATATGTTGTGGTATAGCAATAGAGGAACCACTTTTAATTCAACATTTTGGTGAAAACACTGAATTGTTAAGTCTGGACAATGATAAATCTCTTGAAGGATTATTAAAGGATTTGGGTCGAAAATCAGTAATAATTGGAGATATAAGAGAGCTTGAAAAATATACTAAAGGAAAATTTCATCTTATTATCGGAAGAAATGTTCCATTAAATCCAAATCATAATTACGAGGAAGGAAAAATTTTAGACTATTGGCCAGAAATTTTTGAGAATCTGATAAAATTTATGACTAATGATGCAACATTATTTCTAACATTAGTTCGCGAAGATGAATTTTATAGAGCCGAAGAAATATTAAATGATTTGGGATATAGAATTAAATACAGGGAAAGAAATCCCATAGTTGTACCAAGTGATTATGTTGGGGTTAGAGGAGCAGATACAACAGATCATTATGTGGTGCTTGCGCAAGTCCCCATTCAATTGAGATTATTTTAATCATTCATACATCTAATCAACCATTTACTTGTTATTAAAAATCATTTCATATTTATTTAGTAATAATAATCACTTTATCATCAATCAATAAAGTATGCTCATGCTGAGAAACTAAACCATTTGTTTTTTCAGGGAGTTGGGAATACTCTTTTATTATATTATTTTTTTCTAATTCCTTTAAAGCCATATTTACCTGTGGCAATGGAAATTTATTCGTTAATTGTCGTTTTGAAAAAGGGAGTATTTTGTATTCTTGTTCTATAAATTCAAGAATCCTTTTTGAGATTGGATTTCTCATCGAACCTTTTCTTTGCAATGCATATATTGATGAAGGCTTTCCTTCTTTTACGAATCCAGAACCTGTTGTTGCAAACGGCTCTATTGTTATAAACTGGCCTTTCTCTAATTTTTCCTTAATTTTATTATCATAATTCGGAATTGTAGGTTTTTTATGAACTTCATAGTCACCAACGCCATGACCTGAAAGATTTTTTATTGATTTAAATCCGAAACTTGAAATTGTTTCTTCTATTACCTTTCCTATCTGTCCAAGTTCCGTTCCTATTTGGACTATTTTTATTGCCTCATTCAATGCTTCTCTTGACGACTTTATTAATTCTTTATTGTTATCTGTTTTTATTTCTGTGGTTATTGCTGTATCTGCAATATATCCATTAATGCAAACACCCAGATCTATTTTTACAATGTCTCCAGAGTTAAATGTTGTTTTTTCTTCTGGTAGTGGGGTGTAATGTGCTGCTATTTCATTTTTAGCAAGACTTACAGGGAATGCTGGAATTGCACCTTTTTTTATAATAAACTCTTCAATCTTATTTGCAGCATCTAACAATGATTTATCTTCCTTAACTAATGAAAGAGAATATTCTTTCGCTTCTACAGCTATCTTTCCTATCTTAATGTAATCTTCCATTTTCCGGTTTAAACATATAAGCTATATTTTCATCAAAGTAACCGCATCTAAATTCTTTTAAGGGTATATTTGTCCTTTTACTTAACATTGCTGCATAAAAATATAGTTGCGTTGAAGCATATTTTTGTTTTTCTGCATTTGGCTTGTAATCCCAAACCCATATATTATTATTTTCTTTTCTTATTATATCTATATGGCCTGTTAAGTGTTTCTTTTCTTTGAAGTTAAATTCCTTCATTTCATTATTTTCCAGCCAGATTGGTATCTCAACTGCCAATGTTTTCTTATCATTGTTCAATAAAAAGACCTGTACATTTGTGTGAGATTTTCCATTTAACTCTATTGCTTTTTTTGTCATTTGCGAGAGTTCGTGGCCACTGACTTCTACCTTTTCAATATTAAGACTAAATTTTAATTGAGAGCTTCTTGGTCCTGACTTGAAATATTCATTTGGACAACTTTTATGTATATTCTCAAGGTAATTCTTCAAGGTTGAAAAATCACCATTTAAGGCGTTTAAATTAGCTAGATGATACCTGTAATGATAATACTGCCCATGATGAAAAGAAAAATGTTTTATCATCTGTTTTTTAGAGTTTGCATCATTATAAAGTTTTTGGAATTTTAAGTTGCGCTTCATTTATTTTATCAATAATTCTTTTAGACATTATCTTAATTTCTTCTAACTTTTCTTCTGATTCTTCAGATGGTATAAATATTAAGAATTCATCACCAGCACTTTCATTTAACCTGTGCCCAACTAGGTCACTCATTAATTTATTATCCCTTTGCCTTATGTTTGAGATAATCACTTTTCCTATTTCTTCTATATATTTATCAACTTTGGAATAACCTATTTTTTGATTCCAATAATGCAAGTCATCAAGATCAAATAAGATATAATATCCTGAATTTATTCCTAATCTTTTTAATTCTTCTAATTTAAGAACAAATCCGATCTTATTTAGCAAACCTGTTAATGGATCTCTCAATGAAAAATTCTCAAGAATCTTTTTTTGGTCGTTTGTTAATGCATTTGATAGTTCAAAGTATTCTTTAGCTCTTTGCTTGAATACTTCATGCAGTTTACTTCTTAATCTCTCTCCTTTGTATATTTTTATATTATATTTTTCTTCACCTTTTATTTTCTTTGCAATTCTCATTGCAGCAACTGTTTCTTCAAAACTTCTGCCTATTCCGCAAGATATAGTTATCACTTCTTTTTTCATTATCATCTATTTATAAATATATATTATTTAAAGAAAGGTATTTAAATTCATAATCTATTATTATTTTATGGGTGTAAAATTAAGAGAATTATTGCCTCGAAAAGAGATAGCTTTCGATGATCTGAAAGGAAGGGAGGTTGCTGTTGATGCTTCTAATATGCTTTATCAATTTTTAAGTTCTATAAGGCAACCAGATGGCAGTTTATTGACTGATAAACATGGAAATATTACTTCTCATTTAGTCGGCATATTCAGCAGATTTAGTAATCTGATGTCTAAAGGCATTAAGATGTGTGTTGTATTTGATGGAAAACCTCCATTATTAAAGATAAGAACAAGAGAGGAAAGGGAGTATAGAAAACAATTAGCAGAAGAAAAATTGGAAAGAGCCAGGGAAGAGGAGAATGAGGAAGCTATCTTAAAGTATTCAAAACAGGTAACAAGACTTAATCAAAAGATGATTGATGAAAGCAAGGAACTATTTTCTGCTTTAGGTTTGCCTGTGATACAAGCACCTAGCGAGAGTGATGCGCAGATGGCTTTTATGAATGAAAAGAATGATGTTTGGGCCTGCGCCACAACAGATGTTGATCCTTTATTGCATGGAGCTCCCAGATTGGTAACAAACTTAACGTTATCACAAAGGAGAAAATTACCATCTGGAAAATATGTAAAGATCAACCCAGAGCTTGTTGTTTTAAGTGATGTGTTAAATAATTTGGGCATTACAGGTGATCAGCTTATTGTTATTTCTATGTTGATAGGAACTGATTATAATGAGGGTGTCAAAGGTATAGGACCTAAGACTGCTTTAAAATTGGTTAAACAACATAAGAATTTTGATGAATTGTTTAAGCAGGTTGATGTAAATTTCAATTGGAAAGAGGTATATGCTATTTTTAAGAGCATGCCTATTATGAAAAATTATCAGTTAAAATGGAAAGGTGTTGATTATGATAAGATAAATGAATTATTGGTCAAGAAGCATGATTTTAGCTTGGAACGTGTTGAGAATTCCCTGAAAAAACTAGAGAAAGAAGACAAGGAACAAAGAAGCTTGTTTGATTTATAAATTTGAAATAAATTCATCAAGTTCTTTTAATCTTAATTTTTGTTCATCTAACAGTTTACCGAGGTCTTTTATTCTATTCGTTGCTACGGCAAAACTTTCCATTCTATTCTTTTCTACTTCATATTTAAGATCTTTAAATCGAGATTCTTCTTTACGCATAGCCTCTTTGAATTGTATAAATGGCATTTTCTTTCTTAATTCTGCTTTAATTCTCTCTATTTTTTTTATTTCATTTCTTTTATCATCCATTAGTTTTTTGTAGTATTCTAAATCATTATTTAATTCAGTAGCAATGCTTAATTGTGTTTGAACATCATGTTTTGTATGTGGATATATCAAATTATAAATTTTTGGGATAATCTCTTTTTGCTCATCTATCTTTATATTCATGTCTTCAATTTTATGCAATATATCTGCATCTCTCTTTTCCTGCTCTTCATATTCCTTTTCTTCTTTAGTCAATACAATTTTTTTAACATCTATCTTAATACTATCCTTGACTTCTCTTCCTGTTGATTTTTCCTTTACTATCAAAGTTATTATTTTCCTGCCTGGTTTATTAAAATCATTTGGAGTCAACATTAATACTTCACTTTTCCTTTTGATATCGACATAGCTACTTTTAATAATAGGTATATTTTTTAATACGCTTCCTCTCGAGACTATCCATGTTATTTCATAATCGCTTGATTTTTTATTTGGTGATGCTATTAGTTCCTCATCTTCTTCTATTGTTGATCCATTCTGGAGAAAACTCCTCCTAGTTAATCCTCCTCCACTCACATTTTTCTTGAAGATTTCACCTGTGATTTTAACATCTAATTTCGGCAGGTTTTCCTTTTCAATCTCTTCTTCTATCTTTGTTTTCTCTTTTATTGTTATTGTTGTGCTGTCTTTAGAAGCATGTCCTGTAACCAGATCTTCGACTTTAAGCTCTATGCCTTGTTTTCCAACACCCATTCTCTTAGCGATTATGTCAAAATTGGAAGTTTCTAATTTTCTATTTTGGACAGTCCAGGTGTATTTTATCTTTCCGCTGGTGTTTGTTACTATAGCTTCAACATGGATTTCATCATTCACTGAAATGTCTTTTCTATCAATTATTTTTCCTTGTAATCTCGAGCTTAATTTAATTGAACATTTTATTTTTCCAATGGCTTCAATAGCTGCCTTTTTTGCACGTTCTCTCTCTTCCTTTTCCTGTTTCTTCTTCTCTTCAATGTCCTTTAATCTTTGTTTTCTTCTTCTTTCTTCATCTTCAATTCTCCAGGCTCTAGCTCTTTTTTCATCCTCTATTCTTAGTTCCCTTAATCTTTTTTCTTCTGCTAATTGTTCATTTCTTATGGCATCACGTTCTGCTTTACGTCTCGCGTCTTCCCTTTCTTTAGCGCGAATTGCCGCTTCTAATTCTTCCCTTTCTCTACTTTCTTTTTCTTTCTTAGCTTTTCTTCTTTCCCACCAAGTTTCTCCAGGCTTTCCTTTTCCCCCTTTCTCTACTTCTTCTTCAGATGATGCATAGCTAAAGATTATTACTAGGCCGCAAATCACCATTAATATTGCTAATAATTCTTTAATCCAATTAGACCAGTAATAATAATATAATACCTCTGGAAAGATTGCATATATTGACACGATTAATAATAAGAAAAATATTGCTATATATCTCATGGAAACTCTTGCTGACCTTTTTTCACCTTCTTTTTTCGATTTAAATAATTTCCAGATCCAGGCTATTATTAATAGACCTAACAATATCAATACCAAGGGACCTAGTTGAAATAAATAAAAGCCGGATTTTATTTCCCACGTAACGAGTGATAATGAAAATAGCAATCCCAATCCAGTGTATAGCAAGGATATTGATTTTGATTCTTCACCTGTTTTTTTAAATGCTTTTTCTATTGCTAACTTAGATGCACCTATGAATATTAGAAGATAAGCCATAAAATCAAACCAACCATAAAAATCGAGATATGTCTGCAATAATGACTCCGATGTTAGTGCATATGCTGAAGGAATTAGCAATAGATTTAATAGCATCAGTATTCTCTTTTTTATCATCTATGGGTTTAGAGAAGTAATTATATAAACTTTTCTGTATAATCCATTTTATGAGGCTAAAAGAACAATTTAAAAGTATTGATAAAGAAGATTTAAAGCTGTTAAGAAATGCTTATGACGTTATTGGAGACATTGCTATCCTGGAGATTGATCCTAAATTAAAGAAATATGAGAAGAAAATAGCTAATGAGGTTTTGAAATTAAAAAATATAAATACGGTTGTTAAAAAAGAAGGTCGGCATGAAGGGATTTATAGGCTACAAAAGTATAGGTTTTTAGCTGGAGAAGATAAAAGAGAGACAATTTACAAGGAGAATGGAGTTATTGTTAAACTAGGCATAGAAAAGACTTATTTCAGTCCAAGGTTAAGCAATGAAAGGATGAGAATTGCAAAACAAGTAAAAGATTGCGAAGATGTTTTGGTTATGTTTTCTGGCTGCGGGATTTATCCATTAGTTGTTGCAAAGAATTCAAGGGCAAAAGAGATTTATGGTGTTGAGATTAATAAATATGCTTACAAGTATGCTGAAGAAAATATCTCTTTAAATAAAATAAAGAAAATTAAACTGTTTTGCACGGATGTAAACAAATTGAAGATTAATAAGAAATTTGACAGGATAGTTATGCCCTTGCCCAAAAATGCAGAATCTTTCCTGGAATGCGCAAAAAGGTTTTCTAAAAACGGAACCATTATTCATTTTTATACAACCTCTGATTTTGATTTCAAGGAGAATATAAAGAAGACCTTTAAGAGTTTTAAGATCCTTTCAATAGTTAAGTGCGGACAGATTTCTTCAAGGGTTTATAGATTATGTGTGGACTTTAAGGTATAAAAACGAAAGCTTTATATATATGTGTTACTATTAAAAAGTAACAATAAAATGGGAATCAAAACAGAAGCAATAAAAAATGTAACGACAAACGGTTTAGTTTGGGCTGGAGTTTTAGCTTATAACTTAGCTGATAAGGTTGCTGATAGGTTAGATATTCCAGAACTTTCTTGGCAAGGAGAAGTTGGTCGTTGGGGTGAGCAAGGAGCTGATGCTTTTATTAGATATGGTGTTCCTGCTTTGTTAGTTACTTATGGTATTAAGTATTTAGCTGACTCTCTACAAGACAGGTGGGAATAAGCTTTTAAACAGCAATAATTATATTTCATAGGGAATGATGAGGAGAACACCCAAGGATTAAAAAATGACTGAGGGAGTAGCTTCTGACCCCATAAACTTTTTAAATACAAGATAATTCTTAATTAGATGAAAAAGAAGAGGCAAGATAGTTTTGAAGAGTTAAACAAAAAATTAGATCAACTTTTAAGATTAGAGAAAAATCAACTAAAAAAAGAAACTTCTGTAGAAAATTTAGAAAGGAAACAGATAAAGGAATTAAGCGAGATAGAAAGTATAGAGAAGCAGATTAAAAGTAGTGTTGGAAAGCACCCTTTAAGAAAGGTGACTTATAAGGATTTAGGCAAGGCTTTAATTGGAGCTTTTTTTGGCATTGTGTCCCATTTTGCAGTTTTAGAAGGGATACATTTTGCAGAAAATATCAGTGTTTTTAGAGCTACAGGGTATTATTTTATTTCATACTTTGTTGGATTCATATTTTTATATTATACTGGTTTCAGGCAGGTCAAACAAGCTAAATTTTTAATTTTACTTCCTGTTAGATTAACTTTTATCTATATTGTCATGCTTTTAGCAGTTGTGTCTGCTATTTACCTATTTAGCTATGGCAATGCCCTTACATTTATTGAGATATACAAGCAGGTTGCTGTGGTTTCACTACCTGCAATAATGGGAGCAAGCGCAGCAGACTTAATAGGAAATGATTAGTGACAGACAAAGAATTGATTTAATTAAAAGTAAAGCGAGGTATATGAAACTGTTTGACGATTTTTTAGGGGAAATAATCGCCATAAGAACGGTTGATAAACAAAATTTTAATAAACTTTTAGAGGGATTGAAGAAAATTATTCTTGTACAATTAGCTAATCTTAAGAATGAAGGGTCACAAATTATATTAAATGCACAAGTTGATGATATAAAAAAACTAACATTTCTAATTAAAGATATTAAACAGAATAAGAATTTAATAATTAATGTTGGAAATAATTTAAGGGATGAATATAAAAAAGAAAAGAGGATTTTATAATCCTAATTCTTCCAATGTCTTTCCCTTGTATTTTATTGCCGATGGTGCTTCTCCACCATGCCAAGTGAATCTTGGTCTTACCCTCATAGGGTATAGTTTTTCTGAGTTATCATCCAATATTACAGCTGAACCTGTTTCTTTCGGCAATACATTAAGGTATTTCTGTATTTCTCCTGTAACATAACCGTGCATCATGCTGTTTAATGCTTCTATATCTCTTTTTGCAGTAATCCTATGGGAGATAACCATATCTGTCTGAGTTGTTACATCTTTATGAATCTCTCCTGGCTGTTGCGTTGCCAATACCAAGCTTATTCCTGGCTGACGACCTTCCCTTAGTAATTGCACAAGGGCATCTGTTGCAGGGGTTGTATAATCTTTTGGTAACATTTCGTGTGCTTCGTCGACGAGGATCCACACCAATGGCATTTCTTCTTTTGTTCTTTCTTTTTTATATAAAAAATACGAATGTCCTGATTCTACATCCTCCAATTCTTCTTCTTTTCTTGAAGCCATTCTTTCCAAGAACAATTTTCTGCATATTAATCCAACAACCAATCCCTTAATGCCCCAGTTTCCAGATATGTTTGTGTACGTGCTTAGATCAAGGACTGTAACTTTTCCATTGTCAACAATATCTTTTATCGGCGTTCCTTCTATGTCAAACAAACCCCAGCTTTCGGCTGCTGTAAACCTGTTTTCAGCTGCAAGTTTTGTTTTATCGTCTGTTTTTTCATCTTTTTTTATAAAATTTATTATGTCTTGTATTGAATAATCTTTTTCTTTTAAGTCAGATAATGCTCTTTCTATCAATATTCCAACAGGATCTGTTATTTTAATGTCAAATGCAGAGCACCAGTCTCCTGAGTTTAGCTCTGACGGCTTTATTGAAAATGGAAAGTCAGTTGGTATGTTCTTTTCCTTGTATTTTTGGTAGAATCCTTTTGGAGTATAGAGATTGACATTCAATCCTTTTTTTGGAAGACCCCATTGCGCTAATAGTTCTTCATCCTTTTCATTCTTGAACTTCATTGTCCAATAAATGCCCATTGTATCAAATATTAAGACCGAGAGGTTATTTGCTATTTCTTCAGGAAGATTCGACATCTCTTCGGCAATTACACCCAATGTGTATGAATTATGGCATACTATGTCATTTGCTATGAAGTTATGGGTATTTTCTATGGTTAAATCATATACAACATCAGAATATCTTTTTTTCTTTATTTCTGTAATCTTATCGAAAATAATTGGATTTTCTTTTTTAAGATCTATGGTTATTAGATCATCATTTGTTTTCAGGTTTTCAGCTGTTACCCATTTGAAGATGCTGTTTTGGTATATTAATAAAGGATGTTCCCTTGTTGCTTCTATTTTTTTCTTTGTTTTTGTTTTTATTACGTAAATCTCTTCATCTATCTTTACCCTATATGCATGAGTTATCTTTTGGGTTGTTAATTTCATATTATCAAGAGAAACAACAAAGATTTTTTCATTTGACTTTATTAACTGTTCATTTCCTTTATTCACTAATATTTCACCTGTTTTTTTTATTTTGGAGAATAATCTTTCTATCGATCTTACTTTCTTATTTTCTAGAATTACTTTTGATTTTGGTTTTATGCATTTACCAGAATTATGGTTTATTATTCCATTAGCAATGAATGAATGATTTTGATTAACTGAAAGATCATAAACTTCATTTATACCATTTATTTCTCTTATATTTTTTATTCTTTTACAAACTAAACTATCTGAAATATAATGTGTTTTTCTTCTCCTCGTGTTATAAGATGGGTGTTTTTCTAATCTTTCTTGTTTAAATTTATTTATAAATCCAATTTTTCTAAAATTTTCTATAGAACTATTATCAGTTATATATAATCTATGATTTTCATAAATTTTTCCATTACATTTAGCATTTTTTATTCTAATTGAAGATTCTATGTTAAAGTGGGATAATAATAATTGTAAATCTTCTAGGAATTTTCTTGATTTACTACTATAATCGAGAGTCATTGCATTTTTACTAATATATCCATCGCATGAAAATAGTGCTGAAATGAAATTTGCTTTAAATTCATCTGAACTTTCCCATACTATTTGGGGTATTCTTATTATAGAAGATTTTTTCCCAAGGGGTACGCCGAGTTCTTTAATTTTATCAATCACTTTAGCATGCCGTGATTCAACAGCATAACAATTACAATCGTTTCTTTTATAATGTCTTACATATAATCCAAACTCATCTTTCACATCTTGATACGCAGTTTTTAAGGTTTCTTCTCTATCACAGAATATTCTTAATCTACTTTTTGTACCATTATACCAACGGCCTCTACCATCTTTCCATTTACCAAATCTTTTATTCATCGTTCCATCTGATAATACAAAACCCAAAATTCTTGCCATTCTTAAACTTTCTTTATCATTTTTAACTTCTGGTAATTTTGTTGGAAGAACTATTTTGTCTTTTATTTTTAGATCTTCTGCTGATCTCCAAAATATATATTTTCCATAATTCATTAATAAAGGATGTTCTTTAGTTAAGTTAATAATCCTTCCATCTTCAAACTCTATTTTTAATAAATTCTCATTTTTAATGGAATATTTTAACAATTTTGCCCTTTCCCATAAATAACTTTTATCTTTTTTATCAAAAGAGAATATTTTATCTTTTACTTCGTCAAAATCTTTTATCTTTTTATATCCTTTATCTGTAAAAATAAAAGTATCTCCATCAAGACAGCCTCTTTTTCCACAAACCAATACAACATGCGATTTTGCAACATCCATATAGACTTTATTTGATAAGGATGTTGTCTGACCCATTCTTACATAGTGTTTTCCCAGAAAGATTGTGCCTTTTAGACCAAATTGTTTTAGGTCAGATTCTGATCTTCCGATGACTATTTCATACATATAAAACAAAAGATATATAAGGTTATTAAGTTTTTCTATCGCGTGAAAAAGATAAAATTAGAAAAGGCTATAATTTTGGTCTTGATTGTACTTATTATTCTGCTTTCCGCCTATTTTATTAAAAATTATTTGGGTGTGGATGATGGTGATAAGGTCAAGGTTGATTATAGTCTATATGTTAATGATAAATTATTTCAAACTACAATGATTGAAGATGCAAAATCATCTAATATCTATGATGAGAAAGTAACCTACAAACCATTTGAATTTGTCATTGGAAGCAATTCTGTATTAAAAAAATTTGAAGATACTGTGAAAAAGATGAATGTCGGTGAAGAAAAAACCATTGAATTATTGCCATCTGAAGCATATGGTGAATTTGATGAGAAAAAGGTTATAAAAGGGTTAAGAAAAGAGGTTGTTATCAATAAGACTTCATTTATTGATATAAATTCATTTAAGGAATTATTTGCCAAAGAGCCTGTTTTAAATGATTTCGTTAAAGGCATTACAATGCCTTGGGATATAAAAGTTGTTTCTGTTAATAATGGGCTTGTTGAGGTTGAAAATGTTTTAACCAAGGGACAGAAGATTGTATTGCCGGGTTCTAGCTGGGATTCTATAGTTGAAGACGTTTCAGAGAATTCAATAAAGATAATGCAGTATCCTAAAATTGGAGATAGTTTAATTATTCCGACTGAAACTTTGTTAAGGGGGACTGTACTTGATGTTAGCGATGAAACCTTTGACGTAGATTTAAATGGTCATTTAGCCGGGAAGACTTTGAAGTTTAAGATAATTTTAAGGGAGATTGTTAAAAGCAAGTAATCCTGAGTTGCATAGGACTCGTTATAGATTTTAGAATTCAAAAACCAAAAAGTTTATATATACAATATGTTTTAATATTAAAATACATTTTAGGCGATAAAAATGGAAGTTGCAATAACTAAAATATCAGAAAACGGACAGATTGTTATTCCTTCAGAAATCAGGAAAGATGCAGGCATAAAGCCCTCAACAAAGTTTATAGTATTTAATGAAGATGGTAACATCATGTTAAAACAAATTAGGAAAGAAGCTCTAAGGGAAGATATGTTTCTAATCGAAAGAATAAGGAGAAGCGAAGAACAAATAAAGGAAGGTAAATTTATTAAAGCAGATACTTCTATGAGCGATGAAGAAATAGATGATTTGTTGATGGCTTAAAATGCAAATAATATTCTCAGAGGAGTTTAAGAGGGAGTTTAAGAAAATCAAAGATAAATCTATAAGAATGAGAATTATTAATTATCTCAAGAAGTTAGAACGGCTTCCTGAATCCGGAAAGCCCCTGCAGTATAATCTGAAGGGTCATCGTAGCATAAGGATTCCGCCATTCAGAATAATTTATAGGCTAGAACAGGAGAAGATTATTATAAATTGCTTTGATCATAGGAAAGATGTTTATAAATGAGTTCTGAATTTTTTGGCTCTAAGTGGTGCTAACTTCGCAGTTAAATAAATGCATAAATTAATTTAAACCTTTTGTCTTCTTTAAATTCCCAATTTTTTACAAATGAGACAATTATTATTAAATCCCCTTTTTTCAAATTTGCAGAATGTACTATGTTTTATAATTTCATTAAATTCTCTGAATTCCATCTCTTTTATATCCAAACCATCTATAATCTTTTGAATATTCTCTTCGCAACTTTGTTTATATTCTTCAACCGAGAGTTCAAATTTTTTACACTTCCAGCAATGCATAGCGAAATACATGCTTTTTAGCCTTCGCAATGGCCATTTTGGTCTTTCTTCTTTATTATCCATAATATTTTTATTAGTTATCTAATATTATACTTTCAGGACTCCAATTTTTGGGAATTGAATATTTTTCATCCAATATTGCAGCAGACCTTATTCTTTCTATTACAAATACTCGTTCATCATCTCTTAAATAGCAATAAGTAATAATAGAATTTGTATTGATTTGGTAAATCTCAATTACCCTTGTTGTAAATTCATCTGAATGCGGGCTGTAATATCTTATTTTGATTTTTCTCTTTTCATCAAATGCTTTTTGCAATAGCTTTTTTATTGCAGTATTATTATTTACATAAATCTTTCTTTTTTCTGAAGATTTTAACTTTTTAATTACCTCCTTTATTTCTTTATTACGGCTGTTTGATAATTGTTTGATAATCTTATTGGCGTCCTTTTTTGTTAAATAAACCATAAAATAATGAAATTTATTATATTAATAAAGGTTGCTTTGTGCTATTATAATATTTAATTTACATGCTTGTGCTAGAATATGTTTAAATTGATACTCACCGAAGCAATTTTTAATCTAATCAAATAATTTCAAGAATTCTTCCCTGCTTAATCCGCTTTGCGAGATAATGCTTAATAAAGTTCCCTTTGCTAATTCTTTATGTTTAGGCACAACCACCGTTATCTTTTCTCCATCTTCCTTGACTAATATCATATGGCTTCCTGATTGCCTTGTTAATCTAAAACCAATTTTACTTAATTTTTTAACTATTTTATAACCCGATAGGATTGGTAATTTCATAAGAATAATCTTGTAGCCATGGGTGGAAGAAGTTCTTCTTGTTTTTTGGTAAGCTTCTCAGGACATTCTTCAAGATAAAGTTTAATAGCATCTTTAATATTTTCCAAAGATTCTTCATAGCTATAACCTTGGCTAGCAATGCCTAGATTCAAGCAATGAGAAATAAATATCTTCTTTCCATTAATTATTTCTTCATTTACAGCTACATCAAAAATACCATTTAATTTTTTAGTTTCCATATTATTAACATGGGGTTTTTCTTTATAAACTTTATGGGGGCCAATTAAGACCAAAATACACAAATTTTAAATACTTGCTTTATAAATATAAATCCCGTGATAAATCAATTTAAGACTGTGTTATTGCTTGGAGCACTAACAGGACTATTCTTAGGTATAGGGTATTTCTTTGGACCTAGTGGATTGACTATTGCTTTGATTATGGCTTTAGTTATGAACCTAATAAGCTATTTCTTTGCGCATAAGATTGTTTTATTTATGTATAGGGCAAAAGAAGCTGATAAAACCAAATATAAGGGCTTGTATAGGGATGTAAAACAGGTTTCAGAATTGGCTAATCTTCCAATGCCTAAAGTTTACATTGTTCCGACTAATGCTTTTAATGCCTTTGCAACTGGCAGAAATCCAAAACATTCAGTTGTTGCTGTTACAGAAGGTATTTTAGAATTATTAACTGAAAAAGAATTAAAAGGGGTAATTGCACATGAGATTTCACATATAAGGAACAGGGATATATTAATAGGTACTATAGCTGCTGTAATTGCTGGTGCTATTTCTTATATTGCTTTCATGGCTAGGTGGGGTGCTATATTTGGTGGTGATCGAGATAGGGGTGGTGGTAATATAATCGGTTTATTGTTATTAGGAATAATTACACCAATCATTGCTTTGATAATACAATTAGCTATATCTAGAAGCAGGGAGTATTTAGCTGATAATACCGGAGCTAGATTGATTAAAGATCCAGATGCTTTGGCTAGTGCCTTGATTAAATTGCATGATGGTGTAAAACAAAATCCTTTAAAGTTTGGCTCAGAATCTACAGCCCATATGTTTATTGTTTGTCCTTTTAATATGAAGGGAGTTATGTCAATTTTATCAACTCATCCATCCGTCACAGAAAGGGTAAAGAGATTAAAAGCTATAAAATTTTAATTTTTATTTCTTAAATAATTTTATTGTTACACCAAATAATATTAAACCAAGAACTCCAGCTAATAGACCATCTCTTAACATTGTTTGCAATATAAATAATGCATCGCTTCCAGCTTCTACACCTGGATTTTTTATTTGGTGATATCCTATGATGAATGTAGCAATTGTTATAAGCATACTTAATGTGCCCATTGTTGCTCCGCCCATTTCTGATTTTCTTTGTCTTAGAATTGAAAGGTTTTTATTAACTCTTAGTTTTGATGCACACCTGTTAAATTCTGCACTCCATATTTTATTTTTTTCATTTATCTTTATTAAAAGAGGGATTTCTTCATCCTTATAGACTTTCTCTAATTTTTCTTTGTTGTCAATATAAGCAACTTCTCTTTGTAATATATTTAATAATTTTTCAACATCATACCTCATTTTGATTAATATTTTAAACCCTGTTAAAACTCCATCATAGATTTCTGGATATTCTTTCTTTATTTCCTTTATTGCAGATATAATCTCTTTTTTATTTTGATAGGATAATGTTTGTATTAAGAAATTATATCCTTTTTCACAATTGTTTAATTCAGCTTTTAGATTAAGAAGCAGGATTGATTTAGCTAGCTTATTATTTATGTATAATTCTATTAAATCTTTTTTATTAACTCTTTTTTTAGATACAAAGTTAGAATAAAATCTGGTTATATCATCCTGTAATGATTTTATTTCATTTATCATTACATTCTAGGATTGTTTATCTTTTATAAAGATTTCTAAACTACTTCCAAAGAACCAAATCTGCCTGGTGTAAGTTGTTTTACTCCTTGCCACTCATTTACATAGCCATTTACTATCTTTACCTTATCACCAATCTTTACCTTATCTATATCTTCATTCCATAAAACAAGGTCTATCTCTCCGGTTTCATCCTTTATCTTGAAATTACAAATCTTCAGTTCGCCATTCTTTACTTCTTTTGGATTGTCTTTAGAAACAACATCTGCTGTTAATTCCACCTTCCCTTGTTTCGGTTTAAGGTTTTTTATCATAGAAAATTACCTCTTTGGATGTTGGAGAATTTTCCTATTTATATACTTTTATGTTTTCAAGAATATAATTTCTTCTTCCGTGAGTTTTAAGTTGTTATAATCTTCATTTTTAGACAATATTTGTTTTAATAAAGGAAATTCATTCAAAGTGTTTTTATACGAACCATGTGTCTTAAATGCCAGTTTTTTACAAATAGAATTCCTTAAATGATTCTTTCTATTGGATATATAGATCTTCAAAAGCCTTGAAGGTCTTTTATAAGAAATAAGTTGGTTGTTTTTTTCTTTTTTTGCCAATGAAATTCCTGTTGCAAGCGCACTTTGGTAAACTAACAGCCTGTAATATTGTCTTTTTCTTATCCTTGCTTTATATATTGTTGATCTTGACAGCAGTTCATAAGCTTCAATTAAATCTTCATTCTTATATTCCAAGGGAAGATTTTCATCAAGCCAAAGAATGCATTCATCCAAGTCCAGAGGAACATCGTTGAATGCATTTCTTGCCAAATCAAATTCTTTTGTTTTAAATATTAATTGCAGGGCATTTTGTATGTTTTGCTCTACATCCCTGCAATCCAGATTTATATTAAGATTTTTATTGCTTGTTGAAACCATTAAATCGTTGGTTGCAGCCCTTATATCATTGTTTGATAATCTTGATATTTTTTCAAGGTCTTCTATTGAATAATTTATGTTTTCTTTTTTGCATAAATTCTCAAGTATGTTTGTTATTTCTTTGTAAGATGGCTTTTTAAATTCCACAATGCTTGAGCTTTTTTTTATTGCTGATATCTTTTGATTGTGCAGATCGTTAACGGTCATTATTATTGGACATTCTGCTGCTGAAATCATTTCCTGAACCAAAGAAATCTTTCTTTTTTCTATATTTTCCAATTCATCAACTAATATGATTTTTCCTTTTTTGAACAGGCTTTGCTGCTGCACTCCTTTTTGAAGCATTTCGACAAATTCTTCAGTGATATTTGCGGGATTTAATTCTATTAATTCATAGTTAAGCTCATTCGCTATTGAATATATTGAGAATGTTTTTCCAGATCCGCATGGACCGTGAACAATTATCGATTTTTCTTTGTTTTCTATGTAGTTTTTAATTAATTCTATTTCATTTTTATGTATTAATTCTTTATGGTTTATCATTCTTGACCTGATTTGAATAATAAATAATATCTTTGCTTTTATCACGTGCATAGTTTATCTCTCTTTGCGTGCTTTCACCGATATATCCATCAACATCAATAACATAAATGCTGTCTGAGAGGTCTATCTTTCTAAGATGCAATTCGTCAAGCATTTTCTTCTGGTCTTTAGTTATATTTTCACTATCTGCATGATTAAACAAACCAACAGAAAGCACGATTTTTCCCTCCAATGATAACATTTTATTTATTTCTATAAATTGCTTTTTGAATTTCGTGCTTCCGCATAATGTGATTATCTCCGGGATATTTTCTGATTTCATTTTCCAAAGTTTGCCAATAAGCATTCAAGCTGTATATATTCATCTGCTCCTTCTGTTATTCTAAACTCTATTTCTCCGCATTTATCTATCAAGTACAATCTTTTTTCATCTGATATTTTTAAACCATCAATCTCTTTCAGTATTTGTTTTATAACATCCAGTCCGGATAAACCATTGTTTAACATTGTGTTTAAGAGAAGATTTCTGGATTCAATAAATTTCTTATTCAATGCCAGTTCAATTATATTCTTTATTTCCTTAGGTTTTACCAAAGAAATTGATTCATAGATTGTCTCTTCTGTTATTTCATTGCTTAGTGTTGCTGATGACTGAAGTATATTTTGTAACCTTCTTGTATCGCCTTCTGAAACTTCATACAATAAATTGTAAATCTCTTTATTTATTTTTAATCCTTCATTCTTCACGATTTCATCGATTATTTCGCCTATATCCTCTTTTGTTAATGGTTTGAATCTAAAAACAGCGCATCGACTTTGTATAGGCTCCATTATTTTTGATGACTGGTTGCATGAGAGAATGAACCTGCATGTATTGCTGTATGTTTCCATTGTTCTTCTCAATGCCTGCTGGGCATCTTTTGTCAGTGAATCGCATTCATCCAAAAGAATTATCTTGAATGGAATTTCCTTCAATGATTTTGTTCTGGCAAAATCTTTTATTTTTACCCTTACAGTGTCTATGCCACGGTCATCACTGTTATGCAATAAAATTGGGTTAGTTCCTCCGAAAAACATCTGGCTTTGAGGAACAGATACGTCATAAACATAATTGTACTGTTCTTCCATTTTTATGTCATTTATTTTTAAAACATATATATCAGATTGTATTAATTTATTTAAATTTTCTTTAACTTCATAATTTTTAATATGCTCTAAAAATTGTTTTGCGGTTTCTTTATTTATCCTTTTTACTTTTTTTGAATATAACTGATGTCTAAGTAAATATCTTAGGTTTTCTTTTGAATTTTCCTTTTTATTTTTAATAATATTTATGAATATATTTGAAGGTAACAATTGAGATTTGATATAGCTAAATTTAATATTTTTCCATATAAGTCTTGTTTCTGTATTAAAGTGAGATGCTTCAATTCCGCTTATTTTAGCCAACCACGTAGTATCTATTAGACATTCTTTTGAATTTGAACTAATTCTTCCAAAGTCTCCCCAATTACCACACCCATCTCCGTCATGATATCCTCTTAAAAAAGATAATCTTTGTTCGATGTTAGCATTAAATATTAGAGGAAATATTCTCTTACTTCTCGCGTTTTTTCTTTGTTCATTTAGATCATAAAAGTTGCTTCTTATGAATTTAGTTAGTTGTGTGTTTAAGATTCTTAATTGAATGGAACTTTCTCTACTTCTATCAAATCCAGATTTACCCATACATTCATAAGTTGGAATATTTAGGTCTGAGAAAATCTTTTTGGTATTATCTACAAATCCCTGTTCCTGCGGGTATCCGAATGTAAAAATAACCTGACCGGACGTAATATTATTTTTTAAGGATGTACACCCTTCGGCAGTATAAAGACCAAACATCCAGCTTAATTCACTGGTTAATGGTAGCTCATTGAAATTAGTTTTAATTTTTGGATTTTTAATTAAACCACTTTTTAATAGATTATATGTTTGAAGTTTATGCTTAGTTAAATCCATTTTTACATTTTTTCCTTCTAGTTCTGTTTTAAAGCTAATTAATAAATCTCCTTTTTTTAAGTCTTTACACCTTTTTTTAATTAAATTTCCTTTTTCATCAAATATAATTATAGAATGGTCTAAACTTGTTTTGATATTACCGCCTTCATATTTAATATTAACTATTTTATTAACTTTATGCCTAAAAATATAATCCACCTTTGAGAATTTTATTTTATAATCTTTTTTATTAATGGATAAGATTTCAACACCCTTAATAAATTTTCTTTTTTCATAATTATTGTCAAAATATTCTTCGGCTAATTCTTTAAAGTTAGTTCGTTTTATGTTTCCATCTTTTTTAATAAGAATTGGGGTATCTCCAGTAACACTTGCATTTAATTCCAAGAAATTTTCCTGCATATGCTCTTTAAATAATTCTTTAGCTATAATTAATGCCGTAGTTGTTTTTCCGGTGCCTACTGGACCTGCAAATAATAAATGCGGTATATTCTTTTGCTCTACTAAAGATTTTATCCTTTTTATTATCTCTTTTTGACCCTTTATCTCATTAAATGAATGGGGTCGATGCTTTTCTGTCCAAAGTTGAGCCATAAGCTATATAGCCTATGACTCTTTATAAAGATTATTGTGTTAAGAACTCATTCTTCAAAATTATACTCTGCTTCTTCATCATTACTATCACTTTCATCTTCATTGGTTTTTCCTTCTGTTTTTTGTGATTCTCCGATAACTTCTCCGAATCCGACTTTGTTCAAGACTCTTGTAACCTTAATCCTTACTTGGTCTCCCTCTTTTACATTAGGGACAAATATTACAAAGCCCTTTACTTTTGCTATACCATCTCCCTTTTTTCCTGCAGATTCGATTTTTACATCTAATTCTTCGCCCTCTCTAATTGGTGCGAAAGATCTTCTAGGTCTATTATACATATTAACACTCTCCTTAAGCAATATTAGAATTTTTCTAATATCTTATTTTCTGTTTAAATGGTTCTATTTATAAATCTTATCCTTTTAAACCATAAGTTTTAAAAGGTTTAGTTTTAATTAATTTTGTAATATGCCATATGACTATAAGATTGTTGAAAAAGAGATCTTAGAATTCTGGGAAAAGAAGAAGATCTTTGATAAATTAAGAAAGAAAAACAAGGGAAATAAAAAGTGGAGTTTTCTTGATGGACCTATAACTGCAAATAATCCAATGGGGATTCATCATGCATGGGGCAGAACCTACAAGGATTTGTTTCAAAGATTCAAAGCAATGCAAGGTTTTGAATTAAGATACCAGAATGGATTTGATTGCCAGGGATTATGGGTTGAAAGGGAAGAAGAAAGATCTCTCGGACTTAAAAGCAAGGCTGATATAGAAAGATTTGGAATCTTGAATTTTGTCAATGCCTGTAAAAAAAGAGTTGAAAAATTTTCAAAGATACAAACTCAGCAATCAATCAGATTGGGTTATTGGATGGACTGGAATAGTAGTTATTACACTATGAGTGATAATAATAATCTGCACAATTGGCATCTTTTAAAGATTTATTTCGATAAAGGAATGCTGTACAAGGGAAAGGATGCTGTTCCATGGTGCTGGAGATGCGGAACAGCAAGCTCAAAGCACGATATTGCAACCGAGGGATACAAGGAAGTTATACATACAGCTCTTTTTATGCAATTTCCACTAAAGGATAAACCTGATGAGTATTTTTTGATTTTTACAACAACCCCCTGGACAGTTCCTGCAAACGTGGCAATCGCAGTAAATGAGAATATCAATTATGTCAGGGTGGAAAATCAAGGGGCCAAGTATTGGCTGGCAGAATCAAGATTAACCGAATTGGAAGGAGATTATAAGATAATTAACAAGAAGAAAGGAAAAGAGCTTGAAGGAAAGGAGTATGTTATGCCTTATGCAAGTTTTGAAGAACAAAAAAAATCCCCCCATAAAGTTGTTTTATGGGATATGGCTTCTGGCGAGGAAGGAACAGGAATTGTTCATATTGCACCTGGTTGCGGAGCTGAGGATTTTAGCCTTGGGAAAGAAAAGAAATTACCTTGTATTTCTCCTTTGGATGAAGCAGGAATCTATAAAGAAGGATTTGAAGAATTTAGCTTGAAAAAATATTCAGATGTTAATAAAAAAGTTTTGGAAGATTTGGAGCAAAGAAGATTTATTTACAAAACTATGCCATACAGACATAGATATCCTCATTGCTGGAGGTGCGGGGAGGAATTAGTTTTCAGGTTAGTTGATGAATGGTATATAAAATGCACAGAAGAAATGAGAAAGAAACTGATTAAATCAAATAAAAAAGTTAGATGGTTCCCTGAATATGGAAAGGTAAGACAAGAAGAATGGTTTAAGAATATGGGTGATTGGTTGATTTCAAGAAAAAGATACTGGGGATTACCTCTGCCAATTTGGGAATGCAAATGTGGCAATGTTGAGGTTATAGAAAATTTAAAAGAATTAAGACAAAAATCTATAGATAAGAAAAAGGTTGATGAACTTCCTGAAATTCACAGACCTTGGATAGATGAGATAAAGATAAAATGCGGAAAATGCGGAAAAGAAGCAGAAAGGGTTAAGGATGTTGGAGATGCATGGCTTGATGCAGGGATAGTTCCATTTTCAACAATCGGGCCTTATTTAACAAATAAAAAAGAATGGAAAAAATGGTTCCCGGCAGAAATGATCAGTGAAAATATACCTGGACAGTCCAGAGGATGGTTTAATGCTTTATTCTGGGCTTCTGTTACAATTACAGGAGATGCTCCATTTAAATCTTTGTTTGGTTATGAAACATTGAAAGATGAAAAGGGAGAAGAAATGCACAAAAGCAAGGGGAATACCATCTGGTTTGATGAGGCAATTGAAAAAGAAGGCGCTGATTCAATAAGATTGTTATATTGCTTGCAAGATCCTTCGCAGGAATTAAGATTTGGGTTTAATGTATTAAAAGAACCAATAAATAATTTAAATATTTTTTATAATGTAGGCAGACTTCTTGAAAATTCAAAAAAAGTTAAAATAAGAAAGATTGAAGATAAATGGATATTAAGCAGGTTCAACAATCTTGTTAAGAAAGTTACAGATGAACTAAATGAAATGCACCCTCATTTAGCTTCCCGTGTATTGCAGGATTTCTGGTTAAATGATTTAAGCAGAGGATATATACAATTAATCAGGGAAAGGACTTCAGCAAATGACAAAGAAGCAAGGTATGTGCTTAATGAAGTTTATACTGGTTTAATCAAACTAGTTGCTCCAATAACACCTTTTATTACGGAGAAGATCTGGCAGGAATTGAAATTAAAGGGGGGTGTTAAAGAAGAGTCAATTCATTTATCTTCATGGCCAAAAGCTGATCTGAAAAAAATCGGTAGTAAACTAGAGGAAAGCTTTGAATTAATGAAATTAGTTGTACAAGAATCTTTAGCGCAAAGAGATAAGATAAAACTAGGAATAAAATGGCCTTTACCTAAATTAATGGTTTCTAGCAAAGATGCTTCTAAATTAAATAAGGTAAAGAAGTTGATAGAGCAACAGGTAAATGTAAAAAAGGTTGAGATTAAAAAGGGAGAATTTTCAGTTAAATTAGATACCAGGATGACCAAAGAATTAGAAAAAGAAGGTTATTCAAGAGAATTAATGAGGGCAATACAGGAGATGAGGAAAAAAGCTTCTTTGGTTAAACAAGATAAGATTGATCTAGCTATTATTAGTCGTTATGATTTAAGCAAGTTCAAGAAAGAGATTATGGAAAAGGTAGGTGCAAAGAATATATTGTTTTCTGAAGAGAAGCCTAAATTAAATTATGATCATGTTTTAGTAAAAAGAATTAAAGACAATGATTTTGAGATTTGGTTTAAGAAGGTTTGATTTTTAATTTATTTATATCATCAACAGAAATCCATGCAGACATCAGACCATATCCTTTCTTATTTATATTAAATGGATTTATTTCTTTAACATCTTTTAAAAACATCAGAGTACAATATTTTTTGCCTATTAAATTTTTAACATAGGAATTCTCAACACCAATTTCTCTTCCATACTCTCGTAAGATCTTTTTTATTTTATCTTCATTTAAATCACTAAAGAATAAAACCTTTTCAACAACAGCGCTTACAGTTACTTTTTCACCAGATTCCTTAAAATAAACAATTTCACCCCCCTGAATGTTTTTATATGGTGTTCTTTTAAATTTATACCACCTTGATTCGATTGTTTTATTTCCGGAGATTATCTTTTCTAATAATCTTAACTTTTTATTTAATATAGCAATATGTTCCATTTTACAATTCTTTTGATAAGATAATTTCAAGTTTACCCCTTTCATATAAAGGCTGTTCAGCTTCAATATTAAAACCAAGTTCTTTTAAGGTTTTAAGAACAGGAATGTTATCTTTATGAGTATCACCAACTATCTTAAGAAAGTTATTTTTTCTGGCATATTCTTCAACAGCTTTATATAATAAAGTAAATAATTTTTTTCTCTGATAATGTTTTTCTACCCTTCCATTTTTAAGCTCTATTATTTTTGGATCTTTTTTGTGTTTTTGAAAGATAAGGTTTGCAACAATATGCCCATTCGGCTTATAGACGAATGCTTTTTTATATCCTAATTGCAGTTCTCTAAAACATTTTTCCGCCCAATCCAAATAACCAGGATAATCTAAAGGAAGTTTTTTAATAAATTCATATAATCTGTTTATTTCTTCTTCATCTTTCACCAAATGAACTTTTTGAATCATTAACCGATATATTATTTTAAGAATTTATAATCTTGTTTATTCTGAATAAATAACGACCCTTTATAAATACCTTTAAATACTTTTCTATGCCTTTAAATAGCAGATTTAAAAAGAGAGGGTTTTAATCATGGTTAAGAAAGAATTAAAGATTGTTAATATTGTTGCATCTACTTATTTGAATCATGATATTCCTTTAATAAAATTAGCTGAAAAGTTACCAAATACTGAATATAACCCTGAACAATTTCCAGGATTGGTTATGAGGATAAAAGAGCCCAAGACTTCTGCTTTAATTTTTGGTTCTGGAAAAGTTGTTTGTACAGGTGCTAGAAGCATGAATAAATTGAGAGAAAGCATAAAGCAGATTGTTAAAAATGTTGAAAAAGTAGGCATAAAGATTACAATACAACCGAGAGTTAAGGTGCAGAATATGGTTGCATCAGGCGATATTGGAATGGATCTCAATCTGAATATGCTTGCTATGGAATTAGAGAATACAGAATACGAGCCAGAGCAATTTCCAGGTTTAGTCTATAAACTATCTGGAACTAGAGCTACATTCTTATTATTTAGCAATGGCAAGATTGTATGTACTGGAACTAGAAGCGAGCCTATGCTTAGAGATGCCTTAAACAAGCTTATTAGCACATTACTAGCACTGAAGAAGAGAAAATAATATTAATGACTGGTTACTTCTTTATTTGATTTTGGGGGATGTAAATGGAGATATCTGAACAGGTTGAAAGGTTTAAAGACTTTGTTGGAACTTATTATAAGATTAAATTACATGAAGCTGTACAATCTGGAAAGAGATCCATAGTCTTTGATTTTGCTTTATTATCTGAATTTGATGTTGAACTTGCTGAGGAATTATTGGATGATCCTGAGAATTTGATAAGGGCTGCTGAGCTTTCCTTAGAATCATTTGACTTGCCAAAAGAGGTTTTAAACTTCAGGGTTAGATTTACTAATTTACCAAAATCACAAACAATCAGAATCAGTGATGTAAGAGAGAAGGATCTAAATAAATTTGTATGCATAGAGGGAATAATAAGACAATCTTCAGATGTCAGGCCACAGGTTGTACATGCAAAGTTTGAATGTCCTAATTGCGGGAATTTACATTCTATAATCCAGCTTGAAGAAAGATTTAAAGAGCCGAATAGATGCAGCTGTGGAAGAAGAAATAGATTCAGGTTAATCAGTAAGATCTTGGTTGATGCTCAACATTTGCTTATTGAAGAAGATCCAGAGGTATTGATCGGAGGAGAGCAGCCTAAGAGGCTAACTATCTTTTTAAAAGAGGATTTGGTTGAGCCTAGGATGGAGAAAAGAACAACTCCAGGGGCTAAGATTGCTATTTATGGAGTTATAAAGGAATCTCCTGTTTTTTTAAGAAGCGGACAGCAATCAACAAGATATCTTCTTGCCATGGATACTAATTACATTGAGCCGAGAGAAGAAAGTTATGAGGATATAGATATAAGTAGAGAGGAAGAGGAAGAGATTCTCAATTTGGCTAGTGACCCGAATGTTTACAAAAGATTGGTTAAATCTATTGCTCCTTCAATATATGGGCATGAAGATATAAAAGAGGCATTGGTTTTGCAGTTAATGGGCGGTGTTAAGAAAGAAAGAAAAGATGGAACTGTTACTCGTGGAGATATGCATGTTTTACTTGTTGGTGATCCAGGTGCTGCTAAGTCTACTTTATTGATGTACATGGCAAAGGCTGCGCCAAAAGCAAGATATGTTGCTGGAAAGGGTGCTACTGCTGCTGGTCTCACAGCCAGTGTAGTCCGCGATGAAGTCTTAAAAGGCTGGGCTTTGGAAGCTGGAGCTATTGTTCTGGCAAATGGCGGTTTTTTAATGCTGGATGAATTGGATAAAATGGATGATACTGACAGGTCTGCTATGCATGAGGCTTTAGCACAACAAAGAGTAACCATCTCCAAAGCAAACATACATGCTACTTTGAAAGCAGAGACTACTGTTTTAGCTGCTGCAAATCCAAAGTTTGGAAGATTTGATCCTTTCAAAACAATTGCTATGCAGATAGATTTACCTCCAACTTTGATTAATAGATTTGATTTAATATTCCCAGTAATGGATATTCCTAACAGAGAGAATGATTCTAGAATTGCAGGACATGTATTAAATTTACAAAGAGATGACAAGGGAAGCGAACCTGAAATACCTACAAAATTAATGAAGAAGTATGTTGCTTATGCAAGACAGAAAGTAAAGCCTATCTTAAGTGATGCCGCATTAAATGAAATAAAGGATTTTTATGTTAATTTAAGAAATAAAGAGGTTAGAGGGGGGGGTGAAAGAAAACCAATACCCATATCCGCAAGACAACTTGAAGCTCTAGTTAGATTAGCAGAGGGGAGTGCAAGAGTAAGGTTATCCAAGAATGTTACAAGAGATGATGCAAAGAGAGCCATAAAGTTATTGAAACATTGTTTGATGCAAGTTGGATTTGATTATGAAACACAGAATTATGATATAGATATGATTGATACTGGAATTTCAACAAATGAAAGAACAAAGATGGGTATAATGGATGATGTCAGGAATATTATCAATTATTTATGCAAGGAAGAAAAAAGTACAGATATAGATGAAATATACAAGATAGCGAAAGAGAAGAATATAGAAAAAGATAAAGTTGATGAGGCAATTGAAAGATTAAAACAGAAAGGAGATATTTTCGAGCGTAAGCCAGGAGAGATACATAAATTATGATTCAAAATTTACAATATAATCGACAAACAGCCTATAAGGTTTGGGTTTCTGATTTGATTAATAATCAATTACATAAGGAAGATGGCGATTATGGGATAAATTATGTTTTAGTGAGGGATAAAAAGATCTCAAGAGTCAATATACTTGGATTCGTTGTTGAGAAATATGATAATGACGTTAATCATATTTCTTTGGTTTTGGATGATAAATCAGGCAGAATTAAATTAAAGTTATGGAATGATGATGTTAAAATATTAAAAAATCTTGATATCGGAACTTTTGTCTTGGTAATTGGCAAACTAAGATACAATAATGAGATATATATCTCTCCAGAGATTGTAAAAGTTATTGACAATCCTTTGTGGGGGAAGCTTAGACAATTAGAGTTGACAAAATTATACGGTCATCCAATTAGAAACACTATTATTAATACTAATGAAAAAAATATAAATAATTATAGCGAGGATATTAGACAAAATATACTTAGAGCAATTGAGAAATTTGATAGTGGCAAGGGAGCTTATTTTGAAGAGATTTTAACATTTGTTAAAAAGGAAAAGGATTATGTTGATGGTGTTATCGATAACCTTTTAAAGGAAGGTGAAATCTTTAAAATTGGAGGGGGAAGATTTAAGATAATAGGATGAATTACGAACAATTACTGGATAAAGGGATGAACGAATTACCTGATATGGCCAGGGTTAAGGAGAGATATGAAATTCCAAAAGCTAAAGGACATGTTGAAGGCAATAAAACTATAATTATAAACTTTAATCAGATTGTTGACAGTTTCAGAAGGGATGCACAACATTTCCTGAAGTTTATATTAAAAGAATTGGCAACACCTGGAAAATTAGAAGGAGGCAGATTGATATTAGGAAGAGTTGTTAGTGCCAGCATTGTCAATTCGAAGATAAAAGAGTATGCTGAGAAATATGTTTTATGCTATGATTGCGGAAAACCAGATACAAAACTTGAAAATAATTATATTAAATGTACCGCTTGCGGTGCTAAGCATCAGGTGACTGCAATTTGATGTATGTTAAGATTCATAGATCTGCAGATTCAGAAGTTGTAGCTGTCTGTGACAAGGAATTGATTGGAAAGGAATTAAGTTCTGGTGAATTGCACTTAAAGGTTAGTGGATTATTTTACAAAGGTGAACTAAAAGATAAAAGAGAGGTAAAGATAATCTTAAAAGAAGCTAAAAGTATCAATCTTGTCGGAAAGGAATCTGTTGGCATAGGCATTGAACTTGGCTTGGTTGATAAGGAAAATGTTATAATGTTCAAGGATATCCCTTATGCACAGGCATTGGTGTTATAATGGTATACACAAATGAAAGGAATTTTGCAGCCATCTTGCAATTAAGACCTGCCAGAAAAGACGTCGTTGATTTTGTTTTCGATGAATTGAGGAGAAAAGGGGATGTTTTTATTACCAAAGAAGTTAATTTCAAGACTGGTGTTGATTTATATCTAACTTCTTCTAGTTTTGCTAAAAGTCTTGGTGAAAGATTAAAAAGAAAATTTAAAGGAAAGATTATATTATCAAGGAGTTTGTATGGTTATAATCGAGAAAAAAGCAAAGAGGTGTATAGATTAACTGTTTGTTTTAGATTGGATTAATAAAAAGGTTTTTAATTTTTGCGCTTTTTAGGTTATTATGAATAGAAGATTATTCATTGGATTAGCTGCAACATATGCCTTGGACTTATTTTTACCTAAGCTGTCATATGGAAAAAAGATAAATAATAATCTACTTTATACTTTTGACGATGTTCCATTTGATAAAAAGAGGACGGTAGATATAGTTCAAATCTTGAAACAATATAATTGCAGCAGCCAGTTTTATCTTACTGGAAATGGCATATCAAAATATCCAGAGTCTGTTGAATACTTGATTGAGCAAGGATATTCAGTTGGATGGCATTCCATGAATCATGAGATAATGTCTAGAAAAAACAGAAAGGAGTTTTTAGGTGATGTTATTGAATGGAAAAGGTCATTAAAAGAGGTTATGCCTAATTACAATCCAAATTATGCAAGATTTCCATACGGACTTGGATTGAATTGGCAGATTGAGGTATTAAAAGATGAAGGAATGGTGTTACAAAGATTCACAAAAAGAAAAAGAATAACAAGTAATTGGGATGTTGATTCAATTGATTGGAATCCTTATTTGGTTAGAACTGCAAAAAATATGAGGATAAGAGCTAATAAATTAAATGGTAAACTTCCAGTTGTGCTGTTGTTTCATCTTGCTCTTGCAAAGGATCTAAAATTCGGTTCAAAAATTATAGATGAATCCCTAATAACAAGCAATTATGAAAGATTTCAAAGGTTTGTCAGAACTTTAAATTCTTAAGAGATATCAAATTTTGATTACAAACATTTAAATATCTTCCTCGTTTTAAAATTTTTATGTTTGACAAGAATAAATTTAATAAAGGAAATACTGAACAGGAAGAAGTAGTAAGAATTAGGATACCAAAAGGAAAGGAGGTTTTAGGAATTTTAGAGCAAAGATTAGGCGGAAGCAGGATGAAGGTAAGGTGTTTAGATGGCAAGACCAGACTTTGCAGGGTTCCTGGAAGATTAAAAAAAGGATTATGGGTTAGAGAAGGGGATGTATTGTTAATTGAGCCCTGGGAATTTGGCGGTGATGAAAAAGGGGATGTTATTTACAAATACAAACATAATCAAGTTGATGCCTTGAGAAAAAAAGGATATTTGGATAAGGTTGATGAGCTTGAATCTTTCTGAAAATGTACACATATGATATAAAAATTCCAAAGGAAAGGATTGCTGTTTTAATTGGAAAAAAAGGGGATATAAAACGGAGATTAGCTAATAAATTAAAAATAAAACTAAGCATAGATTCCAATGAAGGATTAGTTATCTTGGATGGGGAGGACAGCTTTAATTTGCTAATAGCTGAAAATGTTATCAAGGCTATTGCTCGGGGATTTAATCCTGATCTTGCTGAATTATTGTTGGATGAAGATTATGGTTTGGAGATCATAGATCTTACTGAATTTTCAGGCAAAAGCAAGGATAAATTAATCAGATTAAGATCGAGATGCATTGGCACTGAAGGAAAAGCAAGGATAATGTTAGAATACTTGACACACACTCACATTTCAGTATATGGAAAGACAGTCAGCATAATCGGAAAGATCGAAGACCTTTTCATTGCAAGAGAATCTATTGAAGGATTATTAAGGGGAAGCAAGCACAGCAATGTTTATGCAAGGATAAAGAAATTAAGGGAAGCTTTATAAAGTAATAATTTTTTTATTTTTAGTTATGGGTGATAAGATAAGAGCAGAGGAGCTAGCAAAAAAGCAACGACAGGTCAGTGTTTCTGAATTTTTTGTGAGAAATAGGCATTTATTGGGTTTTGATAATCCTGTCAGGGCTTTGTTGATGACTGTAAAAGAACTCTGTGACAATTCTTTAGATGCTGCAGAAGAGATGAGGGTTTTGCCTGAGATTATCGTTGAGGTAAAACAATTAGCTGAAAACAGATTTGTTGTCAGTGTAGAGGATAATGGTCCAGGGATTGTTAAAGCACAGATTCCAAACGTATTCGGGAAATTATTATATGGAAGCAAGTTTGCAAAGCTTTCGCAGTCCCGCGGGAAGCAAGGATTAGGGGTTAGTGTTTCTGTTTTATATTCACAATTAACAACTGGAAAACCAACAAAGGTTATTTCAAGAATTTCTCCAAAGAAACCAGCTCATTATTATGAATTAAAAATTAATACGCAGAGGAATGAGCCTGAAATTTTAATTGAGAAGGATGTTGAATGGAAGAGCGAGCATGGTACTAAAGTAGAGATAGAATTGGAAGCCAGGTATCAAAAAGGAAGGCAATCTGTTGATGAGTATATTAAACAAACTGCAATTGTCAATCCACATGTTTCTATTACATATATTACTCCTACAAAAGAAAAGATGGTATATAAAAAGGTGGTAGATGAATTACCTAAAGAGCCCAGGGAAATTAAACCACATCCTTATGGAACTGAATTAGGAACATTAATACAGATGCTGACTTCAACTACAGCAAATACATTGTTTGGATTTTTACAAAATGATTTTTCCAGGATTGGAGGCACTACAGCAAAGGAGATGTGCCATCTTGCAGGATTATCTGGGAAAGAAAATCCGAGAAGATTAGATAATGTTTCTGCTGAGAAATTATTTAATTCGATGCAGAAAGTAAAAGTTATTGCTCCTCCTACTGATTGCTTAAGTTCTATTGGCGAGGAATTATTAATTAAAGGCTTGAAAAATGAAATAAAGGCTGATTTTTATGCTGCTAATTCAAGAAGTCCTGCTGTTTATAGGGGTTTTCCATATATTGTTGAATGCGCTGTTGCTTACGGGGGTGATTTAGCTAAAGATGAAACTGCAAAATTAATGAGGTTTGCAAACAGAGTTCCATTATTATATCAACAGGGTGCATGTGCAATTACAGAATCTGTTGGTGATACAAACTGGAAATCTTATGGTTTGCAACAAAGCGGGAATAATCTACCTGCTGGACCTGCTATTATAATTGTTCATATTGCTTCTGTTTGGGTTCCATTTACCAATGAAGCCAAGGATGCTGTTGCTCATTATCCTGAAATTATTAAAGAAATAAAATTAGCATTGCAGGATGTTGGAAGACAATTGGGTTTTTATATAAGAAAAAATGTAAGGGTTAAGGAACAACAGGAAAGATTAGGCTTGTTTGAGAAATATATTCCTGAGTTGGCTAGTTCATTAGCTGATTTAAGCAATGGGAATAAAAATAAGATTGAAGAATCTTTGCTTAGAATCTTAAAGAAAAGCATAAAGGATTTAACTGAAAATGGCGAAAGAGAACAAGGTTAAAGAAGAATTAAAGGAATTTGGAATTCAGATAATAAAACAGGTTGATAAAGGAAAGAACCCAATGATAAAGGTTCCTATAAGAGCCTTGTCAAATGTAATCTATGACAAAAAAACAAAAACATTAATTCTTGGTGAGAAAACCGCTGAAAGAAGCTTTTTTAATGTTGCCCATGCAAAGAAGTTTTTGCAGACTGTTGAGGTTGCTTCTATTATTAAACGAGAATTATTAGAAACTGGAAAGCATTCTAGTTTAAGAGATGTTTTTTATATGGCTAAGAGAACTATTCCTGGAACAAATGTTAATCTGGTTGATGATCAAACAGACACAGATAAGGCAATAGAGGATTTAGAGGTTGTGACTAATTTTTCCAGAGAACAGTTAAATGTCAATGCTAATAAAAATGGTTCTGTTGTTGGAAAGGTTGTTATTGAAGATGCAGGTGATATAATTGACTGGGGTAAACTAGGTTCTGGCGGATGGTCTGTTCCTTCCAATGTTGAAGATATAAAATTTAAGAAAGTAAATGCCAAGTTTATTATTTACATGGAGAAGGCTGCTGTATGGGAAAGATTGCACGAGGATAAATTTTGGGATAAAAATAATTGTGTAATCATCAGTTCACAAGGACAAACAACAAGAGGAATAAGAAGGTTATTGCAAAGGATGTATGATGAATATGACTTGCCAATTTATGTTTTAGTAGATTTTGATGTGTATGGGATTTATATTTATTCGGTTATAAAATATGGAAGCATTGCTTTGGCTCATGCATCAGAGAAACTTACCATTCCAGGGGTAAAATTTTTAGGGATATCTGCAGATGATGTTATTAAATATGATTTAAAAAAGCATTTTATTAAATTAGATGATAGGGATTATGCAAGAATAAAACAGGTTTCAGAATATGAGTGGTTTAAAGATAATAAAGAATGGCAAAGGCAGCTTAAAATGATGAAAGAGTTTGGAGCGAAGGTAGAAATTCAATCTTTAAGCGCGAAGGGCATTAGTTTTATAACTGAAAAATATCTACCCGAAAAGATAAAAAACAAAGAGGTTTTAGAATGATTTTAATTTCTAAAATAAAGAATTTATTATTAATTCGATAAAAATCAAGAGCAAAGAAGAAACAACCCATATAACCTGTTTATAAATAGTGCCACTATAACCAAAAGATTTAAATATAAGTATATGTGTTAAATATATAATTATATATAAATTAGATATAAATATGGCTGAAATTATACAAATAACAAAAAAAGAAAAAATAAAACATTCGCCCACTTTAAATACTGTACTTATGGTAGAGGATGTTCTAAAAAAAGCAGGGGAAATTATGACTATTGCAGAATTAAAGAGAAGACTGACAAAGCAGGTTATGCATCAAACCTTAATCCAGATACTTGACTATTTACAATTCAGCGGAAAGATTGTAATAGGAACAAAAGGCATTCTTTGGGTATTTGCCGAAAGAAAAGAGCTGGAGGAAATGATAAAAAAGGGAGTAGAGGTATGAATAAACAAGTAAGGGTGATTTTATTAGATGAGGCGGAAGTTGAGTATAGGAAACTAAACGAACTTGTGGGTGAACAGCTGAAGAAGGGATTAGAAAATAGCGAAGAAGCACAATTACTAAAATCTATAAAGCAAAAAATAGAATTTATTAAAGTCAATCCATTTTATGGAGATAATATCCAGAAAAGATTGATACCTAAAGAGTATGACGTTAAAAATTTATGGAGGGTTGAATTAATTAATTTTTGGGAGGCTTCTTTATACAATTAAAGGAGATAAAATAGAAGTAATATGTTTTATACTTGATATTATGAATCATAATAAATATAATAAAAAATTTGGATATAAAAATAAATAAAACGCCAAAAATAAAATTAAAAACAAAGACGTTTTAGAATGATTTAAGCTCTTTCATAAAGATTCATTAAGTTTTATTTTTTCTATTTTTATTTTTATATTTGGCAAATCTTTTTTTATCACATTCCATACCCTGCTTATGTCTACACCAAAATAAGCATGGCTTAATATATCCCTTAGTCCAGCCATATCCTTCCACGGGATATTTGGATATTTTTCCCTAAATGAAATAGGCACATTTTTTGCAGCTTCTCCGATTATTTCCAATTGCCTTATAACCGCGCTTTGTCTTAGATTGTCTTTAGAAAATTTTTCTTTGTTTAAGTTTTTAGTGAACTCCTCTATATTTTTAATGCCCTCCAATATATCATCTATAAATAACCATATATTTCTTTTCATATTATCCTGATCTCTTCATTTGATATCCTTTCTTTTATTCCAGGCTTTATTGCGCTATATTCAACAAGATCTACCTTCCTTTTTAATGCGTTTTCCAATAGCCTTATTAATCTTATAAATCCAAACAAGCTCATATCCTTATCTTCGATCTTAACCGCAATATCTATATCGCTGTTCTTTTTTTGCTTGCCTCTAGAAAAACTACCAAAAATTCCTGCTCTTTTTACTTTATTCTTTTTTAATATCTTTGTTATTTTTAATTTAATTTCTTCAAACTCTTTACTTGTTTTTCTAGATAATAATTGCTTATCCGCAGCCTTTTCTTTTTTAAATATATCTTGTTTTGACATGTTATAACCCAAATAAACCCTTTTTTTTAGAATCTTAGAGCCTTTTCTTACAGAGACAACCCTATAATAATAGTTCTTTCCGTTGATATTTCTAACTTCAGTATATACCATTGTATTTTTATGTCTACATTATTTATAAATCTTTCTATGTAGACACAAATAAGCGAGATTGTTATTAGGGTTATATAATCTTATTTATCTTTTTTAGATTGCGGATATTGAAATCTTTTTTGCCCCCCCCCCGATTATTTTTGTCTAAAACTTTATGTAATATGTGGTCTAATGCAACTCTATTTATGGAAATTCCAATCATATAAATAAGGATTGTAAGGATTATTATTGTTTCACTGGAAATTCCAATATACTTGTAGTGTGATATAATATAAATAATTATACCAATGCTTAACATAGTTAATAAGGCGATAGATCTTTTTATCACCTTTGATATTCCCATATCTGTCTTTAAGACTAATTTGCTTGAGGAGTAGATTGCTATTAAGGTGGCTATCAAGGCTAAAATTCCAATTATTACTTCTATATGCATGGTTTTCACCTCCTTTTTGTTTTATTATATATCTTACCTAGTGTTCTATCCAAGATTAATCTGTTGATTGCAAAACCTCCAGTAATCATAAGAAGGGTAAAAAGCAGTATCATCTCGCTTGATACACCCATATTTATGTATTTTGAGGTTAGGTATAAAAGTAATCCAATCAATGAGATAGTTAATATACCAGCAGATCTCTTTAAGAATGATGATAATTCTCCACATGTCTTAAAAACCATCTTAATTGTAAAATATATGCTTATTAAACTGGTTATTAAAGTTACAATCCCAATTATTATTTCTAAGTTTGCCATATTACCTTTTTCTTTGCTTAATATATCCCTCCCTAATTAGTATTTCTTCATTTATCCTGAGCTGGCTTGATAACTTCTTATGTATAAGGTATTCATGAATTATAATTATTATAAAGAGCAAGATTAGAATAATAATTCCAGATAAGATGTAATATCCTTCGTTTTCATAAAATCTTCCAGGTTCCTCCAGATGTATCTTCTTAATAATCTTAAAAGGATAACCTGCTGTGGCTATATCATCATTATATCTTACTTTAGTAATGAACATATAATCTCCTATTTCCATTTTGGTTGGAAGCTCTATGTCTTTTATGTAAGTTATCTCATTTTCAACTGATTTTGTTTCTATTTCTTGGTATATTATACTCTTATTTGAATCCTCAATCAGGTATTCAATATTTACATCAACAAGACCTATTCTTTTTATATTTATTATTCTAATCTGTGCCATTAAATTATCATCACTGACTAATTCCGTGTATTTTTCAGGTATTAAAATGCTAACATCAAATAATCTTCCTGGTTCGTGAATTATTTTTGGTTTTTCCGGTTCTTTTATTTCTCTTTTTATTATTTCGGTTTTTCCGCTATGTCCGGTGGATCCTGCTCCTGATGGTGCAGATGGGGTTTCTTCAGCTTCATAACTTGTAAAGTGGGTTACATTAAATGATAATATTCCGTTAAGATAACTATTTCTAGTGCAAATATCTGCAGGACAGATAACACTATTCATTAAGATTCTTGGGTTTGTAAATGTTAAATTATAAAACTTTAAAGTAGCTGATTTATTAAAATTTGGTAAAAATGTGCTGTTTAGCGTGATTAAGTTATGAGATATGTTAATATAAGAATCTAGTAATGTCGGTGAAGAAATGTTTATGTTCTCAATAAATTCAATTTTTCCATAGTTTGCATTTCTTAGGATTAATTTGCTGATGTTTTGTTGTTGTGATGTGGTCATGTTTGTAAAATTTGTAGGTATATCTCCATCTTCATCAATTATACCTGTTTTATCAAATTCATCATAATCTACGTCATAACGATCATCTATAGTAACAGTAACACTTGTAGTACCGAAAGAAGCTTTACCAGCGATATTCTTAAAAGAGAGATCATAATTTTTAAGTAAGATTAAACTTATAAATAAGAATATAATCGTTATTATTAATTTCCCTCTTTTCATAAAAATTATTGTCTTCTCTTATGTATAAACCTTACGATTAGTAAAATTACTGCTAAAATCGCAAGCATTATCAAGACAGCTGCAATTCCACCACTAAAACCTGTTTCTTCTTCAGCTGGTGCTTTAGATGCAGGTGTATTTTTATTTACAATAACTCCAAAATTTTTAGTAATTCCAGTGTTAAATTGCACAGGTCCATCCCCTTGCTTAGAGCTAGTTAAAAATTGAATAGTTACTGGATAATTTCCTTCAGAATAATCTTCAGGTATATTAACTAAAACGTGAACTTGTTTTTTAACACCAAAAGGAACATCAATTTCATTTCCTTCTTTAATGGTTACAATATCATTTCCTTCCTTGATCTCAGCCTTTGCAATTATATCTTCATTACCAAGCATATTCTGCAATTCAAAAACAACTTCATGGCTTCCTCCAGGGGCAACATTAATCGGACCGGTTAACCAATCAGTTACACCAAATCCAAAAACGGAATTAGTTAATATAATTAAGATTCCCAATATTAATATTATTCTTTTCATTTTTTAAGTTTAGACTATGCCTATAGTCCATGCACCTCCTGCTGTTGTATCATAGGTTTGTGGTGTTAAATAAGTAGGTACTGTCGCGAAGAAGCAGAAATACAACTGTTCCTGATATGTTGAATTGGCTGGATCAACATTGCTTACATTCCCCCTTGCTAAACCAGATCTGGTTATTCCAGTAGCTGTTGCATTTACTAATTTAGTGGCGTTCGTGCTAAAGTCACAGTCTGAGCCTATGCTTGCTGTGAAATTCCCAGCCCCTATTGTCGTAGTATCAGCGCCAGCTAAATCATTTCCAGTAACTCTTACATTATCAGCAGTTACATTGATATTACCTGTATTATTAATAAGTATAGGGTCGTCTGTAGCTGAATTATTTGAACTACTTTTAGTTAGAGAACCGAAATTAATAGCTGTTGGTGCAATTTGTATCGAGCCTGTTGCACCTAAACTAAAATTTCTAGTAACATTTTGAGTACATCCACCCTGGTCATCACAAATGCTTGCATTTATAGTCCATGTACCGTTCATTTCCCAAAAAAATATTGGTATTTCACAGCTATAGTTTGTTGCATCTGTTCCTACATTTCCAACAGCAGTACAACTATCATTTTTTCTTGTAACTGATTCAGAGCCGATAGTAAAATTAATTGTCCCTTCAGCAGTGCTATTATCTAAATTATTAACTCCATCAAAATCAGATGCCGTAAATGAAAATGTAAATATGGTGGTGCCTCCTTCTGTTATGCTCCATGTCGTTGAGCTTATAGAAACATTACTAATATTTGGATTGTAACCGCTAACACTCAAAGTAACAGTATGTGTTTCGCTTGAAGCCATTCCAGTTATTGTTCCTAAATCTTTTAACCAATCCAAAAGATTTATTGATGTGACTAAAGGCAGACTTAATACAATTAAGAAAAAGATGATTGATATAACGATTAGTGTTTGCTTAGCCTCTTTGTTCATGCTATTTTAATGTAATCTCTAATTTATAAATATTTCTATACTTAAATTATATCGATTGTCCATGGACCTCCAGCTGTTGTATCATATGTCTGGAATGTTAAATAACCTGGTACTTTCTTGAAGAAGCAGAAATACAACTGTTCCTGATATAATGCAATTGAAGCTGAAGATAAATTTCCTCTTCCCAATCCAGCCCTTGTTATTCCAGTATTTGTATTGTTTACCATTTTAGTTGCACCATTACCCCAATCACACTCAGCATTACTTCCAGTGGATATACCAACTGTGAAATTTCCAGCTCCAATTGTTTTAGTATCTGCTCCTGCTAAGTCAATTGCTTTAAGCCTTACATTACCAACTGTTACATTTAGATTTCCTGTATTATTAATAAGTATAGGATCATCTGTTGCTGAATTATTTGATTTTTCAATGTAAAGCGTGCCAAAATTAATTGCACTAGGAGCTATCTGGATAGAACCTGTCACACCCAAGGCAAAATTAGCTGTCCTGTTTTCTGCAACATTTCCTCCTGCATCAGCTATACTAACATTAACTGTCCAGGTTCCGTTTGCATCCCAGTACCATATGTTTATTCCGCATGAATAGTTTGCAGTTCCTCCTATATCTGCAACCCAGCTGCAGGGAGCATCATTTATTGTTGTTATTGCACCAACAGTTATATTAAACCTGGCTCTTGCGCTAGTATCATCTAAATTATCTACACCATCTGGATCTGTTGCAAAAAATGAGAATGTAACATTATTCACACCATTTTCTGAAATGCTTTGAGTTGGATTAATAGTGACATTATCAATTGTTGGGGAACTTGTAGCAGTGTAACTTATGTTTGTTCTAACATAATTAAAAGAAAAAATATCATCACTGTTTGTGGCATCTCCCTTTAATCCAAAATATACCTTAAATGCATTTGCATCATTTACAGTGGTTATGATTGTATTATTGCAATATTTGTAAGTTGAATACGTGGATGTAAAAGTATCCATCTCAGTAATAATCCTAAAATAATCATTAGAAGATTCTTTCCAAAAGGTTATGTTTACCCCATTTGCAATTGCTGTATCTGCGTTTTCAATAAGGAGGGTGAAATTTACACAAATCTCCCCAATTGCACTTCCAAATGGAATTGTTCCTCCAGTATAATTTATTATAAAAATAGAAGGTTTATTGCTCCTTGCAGTTATATTTATAGATTCAGTATCCTGGACTGAAACATTATTGCAGGTTCTAACTAATGCAGTTCCTTTTTGGACCGCATTGACATCCATGCAAGTTGGAATCATCTCTGTAGCATAAACCAGTATAACCAATAGAAGAATTAGTAAACAAATTATACAAAATAATAATATATCACCTCTTCTTAGTTTCATTTCAATTCAATCTCCTTTATTAAATAATAATGCAGAGAGTAATCCAATCCCATGTTATGGGAGATTCCAATTCTTATTTTCTTTATATCTTTTTGGTTATTTATATTTATTTCTAATCTTGTCCAGTCTCCATCAATTACAGCATCCAATCCAACCTCATAACCATAGGTCATCAAAGCATTAGTTTCGTTGAATTCTATAACACTTGTATCCACCAAATCAGTTTCATTGTAATAATCTATCACCATCTCTCCAACAGAATCATTCATATTCTCTTTTAACATCTTGTAATCCAATTTTATCTTGTAATTATTCTTGTCTATAATTATCGGTTCTGAATATACAAATGCATAGTCCTCTGTCAACAATCTTGAATCAATGATTATAGCATCTACTCCAGTTTCATTAATTATTCCCGGAGATGTTCCTTCCTCTTTCAAGTCTTGTTTCTTTGCAGAGTACCATTTATCTATTTTGGTTACATTTATTGTTAAATTTGGCATTCCCGTATCTATAATTACAGGTATTTCAGTTACATTTGTTTCTGTTACGTTTGTTTCTGTAATATTCACTGTTTCATTGAATACTGCAAATCCTGTTATTGAAGGTCCCATGTAATATGCAACAAGGCCGAGGACTAATAACATACTGAATATAATCGCTAAAGGTGTTACTCCAATTATTTTTCTTTCAGATTTAGTCTCTTTTTCAGATATGATTAAATCAGCCCTATACTTCTCAATAAATCCGTTGTAATAATTAATCCACTGTTCTATTGTCTTATGTTCCAGTACTTTGTTTCTTGTTAGATAATATTCTTCATAACTAATTAATCCCTTATCATAATTATCATCTAATTTTTGGACATATCTGACTATCTTTTTCTTATTATATTCGCAAAGCTGGATATTTCTAATTAAGCTCTTTCTCCTATTTTCCAGCTTTCTTATCTTATTTGACATACTTCCCTCTAGCTCTTTTGTAAACTGTCCAAATTGTACGATCGTCTCTTTCAACTAAAACTGCGA
>Ga0209541_10000513_pt1 | contig 76110 bp, 101 predicted proteins | sample RifCSPlowO2_01_FD_184027 | JGI IMG/M metagenome (GOLD analysis project Ga0209541, IMG submission 184027) | Groundwater microbial communities from Rifle, Colorado - Rifle CSP2_plank lowO2_0.1 (SPAdes) (version 2) | ecosystem: Environmental > Aquatic > Deep subsurface > Groundwater | place...
TAAACAGTTTATTTCTCATATCATTAACGATATCAGGGTAATTTTCTAAAATGGCTGCAAGGGGAATAAAAAATTTCAAATTTTATAAAAAAACTGTAAGATTTATGCAAAATTAACAATAATTTTCAGAAAAACTTTAGAAAAATTGCTCAAAAATATCGACGCTGATGGGCCGGTAGCTCAGCTTGGTAGAGCACTTGCCTTTTAAGCATGAAGAAAGCAAGTGGTCATGGGTTCAAAACTATGTGAAAGTCCCATCCGGCCCGCTCATCATAAAAAAATGGAACAAGAAATCAAAATTGAAAGGCACATATATATGCCAAAGCATATGAAGATGAGCGAGGAAGAGGCTGAAGAAATTCTAAAAAAACTGAACATAACAAGAAAGCAGCTTCCAAGAATATTAAAGGAAGATCCTGCAATAGCGAATATAGATATAAAAAAAGGGGACATAATAAAGATAATAAGAAACAGCCCGACAATAGGTGAATCAGAATATTACAGGGTAGTAATATGAATACTTCAAAACAATTAATAAAAGACTATTTTGACAAGCATTCCTTGGTAGAAAGCAATATAGAGAGCTATAATAATTTCATTGAAAAAGGGGTACAGGAAATAGTCAACGAGACACAGGAAATAATTCCTACAATAATTCCTGCTGAAGTAAAAGATTTTAAGATAAAATTAGGAAAGATAACAATTGAAAAACCCCAGATTATCGAGGCAGATGGCAGCAAAAGAGACATTTACCCAAACGAAGCAAGATTAAGAAAATTAACTTACTCTGCGCCTATTTACTTAAATATTTCTGCATATATTGATGGTGTTGAACGCGAGCAATTTACAGCATTAATTGGAAAAATTCCCGTGATGACAAAATCAAAATACTGCCATCTTAATGGGTTAAACAAAGAAAGTCTGATCAAGCATGGAGAAGACCCAGAAGATTTAGGAGGATATTTCATTTTAAATGGAAATGAAAGGGTATTAATTATTGTAGAAGATCTAGTTTCGAACAAAATGTTTATTGAAAAAAACAACACTGGTCCAAGCAAATACACTGGAAAGGTATATTCTGAAAGATCTGCATACAGAATTCCTCATCTAATTGAGCAAATGAAAGATGGCATAATTTATTTGACATTTACAAGATTCAAAAGAATTTCAATAATGGCTGCAATAAAGGCTTTAGGATTAGCAAAAGACCAGGACATCTCAAATGCAATCTCAGAAGACAAGCAATATGATGATATATTTATTAATTTATATGAAACCTTAGACCTAAAAACACAAAATCAAGCTTTAGAATATTTATCAAAAAAAATAGGATTATCTCAAGTTAAAAACGAAAAGAATGAAGAAATAACAGATTTAATTGACAGATACTTATTGCCTCATTTAGGAATTACCCCCCAGGATAGAATGGCAAAAGCTTATAATTTATGCAAATATATCAAGAGATTTTTAATGGTTGCAAGGGATAAAATTCCATTAATTGATAAAGATCATTACATGAATAAAAGATTAAAATTATCAGGAGATTTATTAGCTGATTTATTTAGGGTAAATCTAAGGGCATTAGTGCAGGATATGCTGTATAATTTCCAAAGATTAGTTAAAAGGGGGAAGTTTCAGAGCATAAGAATAATAATCAGAGATCAATTATTAACTTCAAGAATAAAAAGCGCGATGTCAACTGGCTCCTGGGTCGGAGGAAGAAAAGGAGTTTCTCAGAACATTGACAGAACAAATTTTTTGGCAACAACTTCGCATCTGCAAAGGGTTGTTTCTTTGCTGTCAACTTCGCAGGAAAATTTTGATGCAAGATCTCTTCATCCCACAACATTAGGAAGGCTTTGCCCAATAGAGACCCCAGAAGGAACTCCAATTGGATTAAGAAAAAATCTTGCAATGCTTACTAAAATTTCACAGGAAGAAATGCAGGATGATAAAATTAAAAAATTGCTGGAAAGCTCTGGACTGGAGATAAAATGGTAGATGTATATTTAAATGACAAATTTATTGGAAAAATAAATGATGCAGAGAATTTTATTAATGATATTAGAGAAAAAAGAAGATCTGGAAAAATTCCAAATGGGTTAAATGTGATGTATAATAAAACAAATAATGAAGTATATTTAGAAAGCAGCCGCGGAAGACCAAGAAGACCATTAATTGTTGTAAAAAATGGAAAACCATCATTAAGCAAGGAGCATATTGAAAAATTAAATAATAATGAATTAAGCTGGGACCAGTTAATCAAGCAGGGAATAATAGAATATTTAGATGCATTAGAAGAAGAAAATGCCTTGGTTGCATTGTATGAAGAAGAATTAACGCAGGAGCATACTCATCTTGAGATAGACCCGACAGCAATTCTTGGACTAGTAACTTCAATAATTCCATATTCAAACTTTGGGGGCTCATCAAGACTAATAAGAGGAAGCAAGATACAGAAACAATCTTTAGGATTGTATGCTAGCAATATACATTTAAGAATGGACACTGACGTAAGTTTTTTGCATTATCCTCAAAAACCAGTTGTAAAAACATTTATGCACGATTTGCTGAATTACAAAAAACATCCATCTGGACAAAATATTGTTATTGCATTAATGAGCTATGAAGGATATAACATGCAGGATGCCATAGTAATTAATAAAGGAAGTGTACAAAGAGGATTAGCAAGATCAACTTACTTCAGGCCTTATGAATCAGAGGAATTAAGATATTCAGGCGGATTAGCAGATGAAATATGCCTGCCTGATAAAGAAGTTAAAGGATATAAATCAGAAAAAGATTATAGGTTATTAGAAAAAGACGGCATTGTATATTCTGGAGCAAACGTAAATGCAGAAGATGTTGTTATTGGAAAAACAAGCCCTCCAAGGTTTTTATCAAGCCTGGAAGAATTCAGCATTACAGCATCAACAAGACGAGAAAGCTCAACATCAATAAATCATGGTGAATCTGGAACTGTTGATTTAATAACAATAAGCGAGAATGAGGAAGGCAATAAAATAGTTCAAGTAAAAGTAAGAGAACAAAGGATTCCTGAAATAGGGGACAAATTTGCTTCCCGTCATGGCCAAAAGGGAGTAATAGGTATGATTGTGCCTAATGAAAATATGCCTTTCACATCAAATGGAATAACTCCTGATATAATTTTTAGCCCCCATGGCATTCCAAGCAGAATGACAATAAGCCACTTAATCGAGACTGTGGCAGGAAAAGCAGGAGCATTATCCGGAAAGTATATAGATGGAACAACATTCAGCGCAACATCTGAAAAAGATTTAAGAAAAATGCTGCTGGAATTTGGATTTAGAGAAGATGGAACTGAAACAATGTATAATGGAATGACAGGAGAAGAGTTCAAGGCAAAAATATACATAGGAAATATGTATTATTTAAAATTAAAGCATATGGTTGCAAACAAGATCCATTCACGCGCATCTGGAAGGATACAATTATTAACAAGGCAGCCAATAGAAGGAAGGGCTCAAGGAGGAGGATTAAGAGTCGGAGAAATGGAAAAAGACTGCTTAGTTGCCCACGGTGCAAGTTTATTATTAAAAGAAAGATTTGATTCAGATAAAACAGTTGTTTATATCTGCGAGAGCTGCGGATTAACTGCAATTCATGATATTCCAAAAGACAGAAAGTTCTGCACAAAATGCGGAAGCAATGTGGAAATTACACCAATAGAGATGAGCTATGCATTCAACTTATTATTAAATGAGCTAAGATCAATGTGCATATATCCTAAATTATTCTTAAAGAGCAAGTATTAAAATGAAACAAGAATATATTTACAAGAAAATAGAAAAAATCGTATTTGGGATGCTTTCTCCTAAATTAATAAAGAAAATTGCAGCAACAAAAATTGTAACAGCTGAACTCTATGATAAAGAAGGTTATCCTGTAGATGGAGGATTAATGGACATTCATCTTGGGGTCATTGATCCTGGATTAAGATGCAAAACATGCTCTGGAAAATTAAAAGAATGCCCGGGACATTTCGGTTATGTTGAATTGGCAAGGCCTGTAGTTCATATAAAATATGTCAGAAAGATATTAGTTTTATTAAAAGCAACATGCAAAGAATGCGGGCATATATTGGCATTGCAAAAAGATATTCAGGATAAAAATCTTAAGGGATTATCATTGTTAAAATATTTAATCACAGTAAAAACATGCCCGCATTGCAACACAAAACAAATTCCTGCAAAATTCGAAAAGCCAAGCAATTTTTTTGAGGGTGAAAAAAGATTAAGCCCTATAGAAATAATGGCAAGATTTGAAAAGTTGACAGACGAAGAAGTTGACTTGCTTGGAATGAATTCAAAATATGCAAGGCCTGAAAATATGATATTAACCTTGCTTCCTGTTCCACCTGTTACAACACGCCCAAGCATTACATTAGAAACAGGGGAAAGAAGCGAAGATGATTTAACGCATAAATTAGGAGACATAGTAAGAATAAATCAGAGATTATTTGAGAATATAAATGCAGGGGCTCCTGAAGTAATAGTAGAAGATTTATGGGATCTGCTTCAATACCACATTACAACTTATTTCGATAATGAAACAGCTCAAGTCCCTCCTGCTCGTCATAGATCAGGACAGCCATTAAAAACATTAACAGACAGGATAAAAAGCAAAGAAGGAAGATTCAGGCATAATCTTGTTGGAAAGAGGGTTAATTTTGCAGCACGTACTGTTATAAGTCCTGATCCAAAGATAGAATTCAATGAAGTTGGTGTTCCTTATGTAATTGCTATTGACCTTACAATCCCTGAAAGAGTTACTGAATGGAATATAAACTGGATAAAGAAATTCGTTGAGAATGGCCCTGAAAAATATCCTGGTGCGAACTATGCAATAACAGAAACAGGGAAGAAGAAAAAAATTACAGAAGACAGCAAGAAACAAATTTTGGAGGAATTAAAGCCAGGATATATAATTGAAAGACATTTAATGGACGGAGATATTTGCATATTCAACAGACAGCCAAGCCTGCATAGGATGAGCATAATGTGCCACAAATTAAAGGTCATGCCAGGAAAATCATTTAGATTAAATCCCGGAGTATGCACGCCCTACAATGCTGATTTTGACGGGGATGAAATGAACTTGCACATTCCGCAGACAGAAGAAGCAAGGGCAGAAGCTGAAATGCTGATGCAGGTCCAAAGCCATATTATAACCCCAAAGAATGGATTAAATGTTGTAGGAACTTTGCTCGACAGCGTTACAGGAAATTATATTTTGACAAAAGAACTAAAGTTTAAGAGGGAAGATGCAATACAAATATTATATAACGTCGGCATAAAGGATTTCTTAAAATTAAAAAAAGAAAAGATTATAGATGGAAAAGAAATTTTCTCATCAATACTTCCGAATGATTTTGATTTTATAGGACAGGCTAAAAATGAAGAAAATGTTATAATTAAGAATGGAAAATTGGTTGAGGGATTTATAGACAAGGCAACAATAGGGGAAGATAATGGAACCTTAATACGTGCCATATACAAAAGATATGGGGAAGAGATTGGATTGAAAATAATGGGAAAAATATTTAAGCTTGGAATCGAGATTTTATTGAAAATAGGGTTTACAACAGGAATTAAGGATACTGATTTAAGCGAGGATTTGACAAAGAAGAATAAAGAAAAAATTGATGCAACCCTGAAAGAAATTAACATTTTAATAAAACAATATAAAAATAATGAATTAAAATCATTGCCAGGATTAAATTTAGAGCAAACTCTTGAAAATCTTATTTTACAATTACTAAATAAATTAAGAGATGAGGTGGGGGAGAATGTTTACGAAAGTGTTTCTGATGAAAACCCGACTGTTTTAATGGCAAGGTCTGGTGCGCAGGGTAATTTCTTAAATCTTGCACAAATGTCTGCCTTAGTAGGACAACAGGCTTTAAGAGGAACAAGAATAAATATTGGGTATCAGGATAGAACATTAAGCTGCTTTAATAAAGGAGCATTAGATGCAGAAGCACGCGGTTTTATCAAAAACTCATATAGATCTGGATTAACCCCTGCAGAATACTTTTTCCATGCAATGACAGGAAGAGATTCTCTTATGGATACTGCATTAAGAACACCAAAATCAGGTTATTTGTATAGAAGATTGGCAAATGCGCTGCAGGATATTAAAGTTGAATATGATGGAACTGTAAGGGATGCGAATAAAAAGATAATACAATTTATGTACGGCGATGATGGGTTAGATGTAAGCAAAACAGAAGGTGGAATCATCAATGTAAAAAGAATTGTTAAAGAGGTTATGGCAAATGTTTAATGCAGATTTACCGAAAAAACTTGAGCAGGAAGCTTTAGATTTAAGCAAAGAAGCAAGAATCGGAGATAAAAAGAAAGAAGTAATCAAAAGAGTGAAAGAAGAATATGAAAATGCAAAAATAAATCCTGGAGAAAGCATTGGGATAGTTACTGCGGAAAGTTTTGGAGAACCAGGAACACAGATGATTTTAAGAACATTCCATTTTGCTGGTGTTGCAGAAGCAGAAGTAAGCTTAGGATTGCCAAGATTAATTGAATTATTCGATGCGAGAAAAACCCCCAGCACCCCAAGAACAGAGATTTATTTAAAGCATGGAATAAAAAATGACAAGGAAAAAGTAAAGGCAATAGCAACACAATTAGTCGAGACAAAATTGCAGGATATTGCAACTGAATTCTTTTTGAATTTAACACAGTTCAAGATTGAAATTAATGTTGATAAGAAAAAAATGCGAGAATTAAAAATCAGTGAAGCGCAATTAGAAAAGATCGTGGAAGAAAGTCTAAAGAAGGCAAAGGTAAGCTTCTCTGGAGAAAAACTAGCCATAAAGCCCAAAAAAGATGAAGAAAATTCAATCAAAGAATTATTCCATTTAAAAGAAAAATCAAAAGAAGTTCATCTAAAAGGAATAAAGGGAATAAGTTTAGTTTCTCCTGTATTAAATGGGAATGAATTTGTTATAATATGTGTTGGTGCAAACTTAAAAGATGTCTTCAAAGTTGAAGGAATAGATATAACAAAAACAATTACAAACGATATTTTTATGATGGCAGAAGTTCTTGGAATAGAAGCTGCAAGACAGGCAATAATGAATGAAGCCATAAATGTCATTAAACAGCAAGGATTAGATATTGATATAAGGCATATAATGCTATTGGCAGATGCAATGACTAATTCTGGAAAGATAAAAGGAATAACAAGATCAGGAATAACAGCCGAAAAAGAAAGTGTTTTGGCAAGAGCAAGTTTCGAAACTCCTATAAAGCATATTGTCAATGCCTCTTTAATTGGAGAAGAAGACACATTAAACTCTGTAATTGAAAATGTCATGGTAAATCAAGCAGTTCCCCTCGGCACAGGATTGCCTGATTTAATCGCGAAGATGAGAAGCAAGCTTGCAAAGCAAAAGGAAAAGTAAAATGGAAGATTTAAAGAAAGCATTGCAGGAAAGCAAAGTTATAATTGGAAAAGATAGGGTTTTGAAAAAATTAAGAATTGGAAAATTAGAAAGAGTTTATCTTGCATCAAACTGTCCATTGCAGATGAGAGAGGATATAAAGCATTTTGCTAAAATAAATAATATAAAGGTTGTTGAGGCTAAAGAAAATAATGAACAATTAGGAATAATATGCAAGAAACAGTTTTCTATTTCTGTTTTAGGATACTAAAGATGATGCTGATAAATAACGAGATAATACAAAAAATAAATTTGATTGAAAATTTGTCGAAAGTAAAAGTCAAGGAATTAATCGAAAGAGATGACAAATTAATCGTAATAATAAATGAAAATGAATTAATAAAGATAATAAAGGATAAAGGAAAAAACATAAAAAACATTGAGAGAATGATGCATACAAGAATTAAAGTAGTTGAATTTAACAAAGATCCATTAAAATTCACAAAAAATTATATTTATCCAATAAGGCCTTTAAAAATAAATTTAAATGATAATATTATAGAAATTAGTGTTGAAGACAGAAAAAGTAAAGGTTTATTAATAGGAAGAGAAAGCAAAAATTTAAATGAATTAAATAATCTTATTAAAAAATATTATAATTTGCAGGCAAAGGTAATGTAAAATGACACAAGAAGGATTTAAACGCATTGTAAATGGAATAGCTAGTTTAGATGGAATTGTAAAAGATAACAAGGTTGAATTAGTAAGTTTACCTAAATCAGATAATCTAATTGAATATGAGAAGAAAAGTGAATCAAATGAAGATGGTAATGCTATATATCATGGTGTTGTCATAGAATCGTTAAGAAATATGTTGTTCATAGCAGTAAGGGACAATGGGCATAATCCGGGATATAAATTACATTTAGAGGGAATAGCTATAACTGGGAAAGGAGTAACAAAAGTTTTTAGTTCAAAACGTAGTAGTTTATCTCACGAAGCTGAAAAAATATATGAATGCAGATTAGTTCAAGCAGGATTATAAAAATGGGAAATAAAAGCAAAGGACTTGGATCTGGAAGAAAGCTTAAGAATAGAAGCAAGAAGAATAGATGGCATGATATTTGGTATAAGAGAAGAATGTTCAAATTAAAGGAAAGAAGTGATCCTCTAGGTGGTTCACCAATGGCAAAAGCTATTGTGCTTGAAAAAACACAAAGGGAGGCCAAGCAACCCAACAGCGGGATGCGTAAATGTTTACATCCAGATACAAAGTTAATTTTAGATGGTTCTTACATAAAAATTAAGGATTTACCCCAATATGACAATAAAGTTTTATCATTTAATTTAGATCAAAATGAATTACAACCAACAGAAGTAAAAAATTATATGAAGTTTAATACTAAAAAACAAGGAGATATTGTTTATAAGATAAAAACAAAAGAAACAGGTAGAGAGATAATAGCTACCCAAGATCATCCATTTTATACTAATAAAGGAAAGATAGATTTAAAAGATTTAAATAAAGAAGATAAATTAATAGTTTATCCTTATGAATCTGTTGAATTTGAGCCAAGCGATTTATTATTAGTAGATAAAAGTGATATAGAACGAGTTTCTTCTTTTAACACTAAACTTTCTAAGGTTTATAAAGAGCTAGAAGAAAGATGTTTATTGCCACTTAAAACATCAAATAAGAATATAGTAAAAATCACTAGAATTATAGGGCATTTATTTGGAGATGGGGGAATTTATGAAGATAAGGTAAAAAATTTCTTGAGGCATCAAATAGTGTTTACAGGAAAGCTAGAAGATTTAGAAGAAATAAGAGAGGATATTTCTAATTTAGGTTTTAATATGTCTAAAATTATAGAAACAAAAAGTAAAAGTTATGTTGAATCAACTAAGGGAATTAGAATTATAGAAGGAACTTCATATCAATTTAGAATAACAAACAAAAGTTTAGCTTTATTACTTATTGCATTAGGAGTCCCTGTTGGAGATAAGGTTTTAGTAGATTACAGTGTTCCTAAGTGGTTGTATAAATCTCCAAAATGGATTAAAAAGGAATTTTTAAGAACTTATTTTGGTTCTGAAATGAGAAAACCCTCTATAAGAAGATCTAGAAACCACACAACCCCTATAAAACCAGATTTTGGTGTTAACAAGCTAAAAGATTTGCCTATAGATAATTTTGCAAATTCTTTTTCAGGATTATTAAAAGAGTTTGATATAAAAATAGATTCTATAATACCAACTAATGAGTTTATCAGAAAAAGTGGTGTAAGAACAATTCAATATATATTCTCTTTATCCAATGACTTAAACTCATTAGTTAATTTATATGGTAAAATTGGGTTTGCTTATTCAAAAGAAAGGCAAATAGCCGCCTGCCATATGTATGAATACTTATTAACAAAGAAATATATAATAGAAAAAAGGATTAAGGCATTAAAAGAAATAAAATTATTAACCCCTAGAGGGCACTCTATAAGCAAAGCAGTCAGAAACATTAATTTAAACGGATTAACACAAGAAAGTGCTGCTTATTGGTTAAGAAGTAATATAAATGAAAATGCAATTAAAATACCAAATAATTATTTGAAGAGCTTTGAAGATTGGCAGAATGAAAAGACTAAAAACCTATTTAATGGATTGGTTTGGGAAACAATAGAAAGTATAGAAAAAATTGATTTGAGAGATGTTAGAGATATAACCACCTTATCAGAAAATCATAATTTTTTTGCTAACGGATTTTTAACCTTGAACTGCGTCGTAACTCAGTTGATTAAAAATGGTAAAAAAGTTACAGCATTTGTTCCTGGATATAATGCTATAAAATTTATTAATGAACATGATGAAGTTGTCATAGAATGCATAGGCGGAAAACAAGGAAGAGCTAAAGGAGACATTCCTGGAATTAGATGGCAGGTTATAAAAGTTAATGATCAGAGCTTAGATGCTTTATTAAAAGGAAGAATTGAGAAGGGAAGAAGATAAAAATGACAAATGGAAAATTAATTGATTACGGTAAAGATATTATTAGATATAAAGGAAATGCCGTAACCTTGCTTAGTTTTCTTGTTACTATAAAAAAAGAAGGTTATCTTGTTTCTCTAATGAGTGATGTAAAAAATGGAGATTATACATTAATTCCGACTGGATCTCAAAATCATATATTATTTGTAAGATCTCAAGAACAAGAAATCGAATTTGTATATACCTCGCCTAAAGGAAGAGAACAAAATTCAGGTCTAATAGAAAAAATAAATAGTTTCCTTAATCAAGAAGTAGAGGTAATACAAAAATGAATTTTAAAGTTTTTAATAAATGGGAAATTTCAGGAGTTCAAGTTAATGATCCTGGATTAAAGAATTATATTAATCTGCGTCCTGTTTTAGTTCCTAGAACAGGGGGAAAATATGCAAAAACAAGATTCTGGAAAAATAAAACAAATATTATTGAAAGATTGATAAATAAATTAATGATTCCGGGACATAAAGGAAAAAAACACAAAACAACTTCCGGAAGAGCTACTGGAAAAGCGGCGAAAGCTTATCAGATTATAGAAGATGTTTTTAAGATAATTGAAGATAAAACTAAAAAAAATCCTGTAGAAATTTTTGTAAAGGCTTTAGAAAATTCTGCTCCAAGAGAAGAAATAACAACAATAGAATATGGCGGAGCAAGATATCCGCAAGCTGTGGAATGCGCTCCGCAAAGAAGGATTGATATTGCATTAAGGCAGATGGTGCAGGGTTCTTATCAAAAATCATTTAATAAAAAAACAGCAGTAAGAGAAGCCTTGGCAGATGAAATTATTAAAGCGTATAATTTAGATCAAGGAAGTGCTGCTATCGCTAAAAAACTTGAATTAGAAAGACAGGCTGACGCAAGCAGATAATTAAAATAAATATTTTTTAGATAGCACTTTTTAAATGATTAAAGGCCCTCACAAAACCAGCATAATCTTGCTCTGTAAAACCCCATTTATCTAAATTATCTTTTGAATTTTTTATCATATAATCATAGAGTTTAATTTTATTGGAAATATAATTTTGTCTTAAATTAGATCCTCTAAGAATATTTAACATATTTTGTTCAGAATGTAAAGTTCTTTCTATATCATCAAGACCAAAAACCATAAATTCGTCGTGTTCGCTAACAGCAAAATGCGGTTTTATTTCAATTGGAACTTCGTCACTTACACCCACAAGATATCCAGCATTAGGATTTCCAGTCATTCTAAATAAACAATTTGGAATTCCCTGAAATAAAGTTGTAGGCATAACAAAATAATCTATTACACGACTATCTAAGTTTGCTTCTTTCTTAGGATATCCTCTCTCGACGAAGATGTGTCTCCATTTATCAATTTCTTCTCTTGTAAATTTCTTCATTGTGCGAGTAAGATAAATCGATACCTTTTAAACCTTTCTATTACAACTATCCAAAAATAGTAACATTTATAAATAAACCAATCTTCATAAGAATAGGCATTTAAGGGAGTTAAATTAAAATGAATATAGTTTGCAAAGAATGCGGAATGATTTATGTATCAAATGAATTACCTGAAGGTTTTATGTGCTTATGCAAAAGTAAAGAATTTAAATTACCTAAGTAGATTTAGAAAATAAAAATGACAACTGAAATCGAAAAAAGTAGTTTATTATTGGAAAATTTAATCTCAAAAACCCCATTAACCAAGGTAGATTTAGAAATTCTGGAAAAATTCAAGAAAGAAAAGCCAGCAGAATATGAAAGACTAAAAAAAGAAGCTGATGATCTTGTTGAATATGAGACATGGATAGAATTATATGGGGGAAAACTGGGCATTACTTATGAAACATATTGCAACGCAGATAGAGACAGGATAGTTTATGGACTATATCTACAAAGTTTAAACAAATAACAACCTTTTTATCTTGTAATTTTAACTTAATTTTATGAGAGAATTCATTCTAAGGGCATTAAAAGCACATACTTCTAGTTTTGATGTAGGTAATTTGGAAGATGCAGGAAAAATGCATATTGTTGCAAGATGCATAAGCAATGCTTTATGGCTAGCCAAAGGCTTAAGAGAGGATACAATCATGCATGCTGTTCTAGAAGGCCCAAGAAATCCTCCAAAATTAATTTCTTTTTATGGAGACAAATTAAAAGGATTTGCCTTTGACGAACTTGGAGTATCTAAATTCATTAAATATGCTCTGGAAAAAGGAGAGAATTTAAAATTAAATGAATCCTTAGAAGTTCATCCCGGAATTATTATCAGCAAAAAAAGCTTTGAGCAATTTGTCAGGGAAAAATCATCTAATTCACAGATAATTTACATGCATAAAAAAGGAAAAAACATTCATGATTTTAAATTTAAAGACAATATTTTATTCGTATTTGGAGACTATATTGGAATGCCAAGAAAAACAGAATTTTTATTAGAAAGATTAAATGCTGAAAAAGTCTCTCTAGGAAAAATAGAATATCATGCTTCTCAATGCATTACTTTAGTGCAAAATGAATTAGATTTAAGATTTTTTAGGTAATATTAAACAAACTCTAATTCCAATAAAATTTTTTTGTATGCCTCAAGTGTTTTATCGTCTATTTTTCCATAAACGCCCTGCAAACTGTTTCTAAAATCATTTGAGATGATTTTGTTTTTGATTATTTCAAATTTTTCATCAAAATTAGTTCTCTTGATAATTTCATCTTTTATCCATTTTAAGTCTTTAGCTTTTGTTATTAAAATAAATACATCTCGAATATCCGTTCCTCTGCAGCTTATAAACTTCATTACAATCAATGCATCTATATTAATAACCCTTAATTTTAACTTGTCAATTATTGTTTTCCCTTTCAATAACATTAGCGATGAATTTTTAAATATCCAGTCTGCATGAAAGCTTATTTTATCTCTTCTTCCAAAAACCTCCTTAAACAAGATATCAAAACCTGCCCTTATGTCTTTCATTATATTTTTTTCATATCTCATAAAATCTCCGTGATAAGGCAATTCTGCTTTTGGAGTATCAATTTTTATATACCCATTTTTTTCCAATTCTATAAATAATTTTTTAAGCTCATTTTCATCCTTCAATACTAAATCGCAATCAACAGAAAATCTCGGAAGAGTATAAGGATTAACAGCATATCCCCCAATAACTACAAAATCTATATTCTTCAAATCTTTTAAAGTTTCAAAAATATCTTTTTCCCTAAGTTGCAGTTTTTCCATATTTTTCAATTATATAATTATAAGCATAATTATACATTTCATTTCTCTTTGCTATTTTTAATGTTTCTCTTAAAGGCAAAACATTGTAAACTTCTTTTTTTATATAGCTCAATTTATTAACAGGAATTAAAACAATGTATTCCCCGATTGTAGATCCTTCATTAATGTAATAAGGAATATTATGTTTGCTAAAGAAATTTTTCCAATATCTTAAATCTTTTTTTAATATATTGATAAAATAAGGTGATTTTTCTATCCCCCTCTGAACATAGCAGTAATCGCTCCATATTTCAACAGCTGATAAATCTGTAAAAGCATATGGTTTTTCTGCATTTTTTATTATATTTGGAACCTTAAATTCTAACAATTTTTTAAAAATTGTTTCTGGATTTACGCATTTATACTCATTTCTTGATTTTTTTTTAATCCATCCATTCCTTAACAACAAAGAAAATATTTTTTTTTTCATGCTGTTGCTTACTATAAAATCCAAATCATTTTGCCTAAATGTCTCTATTAAACTGTGTTTTAAGTAAAATAATGAATATGCTCTTAATCCGTATTGTGGTATTTCATTTATCATAGTTACCTATTAAGTAACTAAACTTTATAAAGCTTTCGTTTTGCTTTAAGTTTTTTTATTGCATTATAATTTGCAAAATGAATTGGATTTAAGAAGGCATTAAACTTTAATTTTATTTATATTATTTAGAGTAATCCAGGCACTCATCATCCCAAAACCTTTTTTATTTATGTTAAATGGTTTTATTTTCTGGGAATTTTTTAAAAAGATTAGAATACAATATTTTTTATCCTTAAATATTTCATAAAAATAATCAATTTTAGATTTTTCAATGCCATCATCTTTTCCATATTTATTTAAAATCTCAAGAACTTTATTCTCATTTAAGTTATCAAACTGTAAGACTTTATCAACTCGAGCTTTTATTGTTACGGGCCCTCCAGAATCTTTAAAATATACAGTTTCATTTTCTTTAATTTTATTCCAAGGAGAATATTTATTTTTGTACCATCTTGATTCAATCTTTTTTTCTCCAGTTAAAATCTTATTGGTTAGATTCCAAGATTTCTTCATTATTGCTAGATGTTCCATAATACACAAAATAAGCTATCTTATATAAATATTCTGATAAAATATTGAATTCAGAAACATTTAAAAATACTTTAATAAGAAAATTTCATATTAAATAAGGAGGAAACTAATTAATGGTAGATATATTAGCAGAACATATTCGTGAATTAATGAACAACCAAGAGAAGATCAGAAATATCGCTATAGCGGCCCACATTATTTAAGCAAGTAAATGTGCTTAATGTGGAGTGATCATGGAAAAAAATTAAGAGAAAAATCTTAATTTTCCTTTTAGACGACGTTTAGCGACAATCTTCTTCTTGGAGCAGGAATGATTTCTGAAGAGTTAGCTGGAAAGCAATTAACTTTAGATTTCAGAGAAGATGAAAAAGAAAGAGGAATAACCATAGATGCTGCAAATGTTTCAATGATTCATGATGTTGATAATGTAAAATATTTAATTAATTTAATTGATACTCCTGGCCATGTTGATTTTGGTGGTGATGTAACCAGGGCAATGAGAGCAGTTGACGGAACAATTATTTTAGTTGATGCTGTTGAAGGGATAATGCCTCAGACAGAAACAGTTGTTAAGCAAGCTTTAAGAGAAAGAGTTAAGCCAATATTATTTATTAATAAAGTAGATAGATTAGTTAGAGAAGTTAAATTAACACCTGAAAAAATACAAGAAAGATTAACAAAAGTTATTACAGAAGTTAACAGATTTATTAATAATATTGCACCAGAAGAATTTAAAGGAAAATGGGATTTAAGTGTGCAGGATGGAAGTGTTTGCTTTGGCTCTGCTTTCCATAAATGGGCTTTAAGCATCCCATATATGCAAAAACATAATGTTAGTTTTAAAGATGTTTTTGATGCTTATGCCAAGGATGATCCTAATGAAATGTCACATAAAGCACCCTTGCATAAAGTTGTTTTAAATGCTGTTGTAAAACATCATCCAGATCCAAAGCAAGCTCAAGCATACAGAATTCCAAAAATTTGGCATGGTGATCTTGATTCAGAAGAAGGACAAGCACTATTAAAATGTGATCCTAATGGTCCTGTAGCTTTTATTGTTACAAAAATTGTTATAGACAAACATGCTGGAGAAATTTCAGCAGGAAGGCTTTATTCAGGAACAGTAAGGCAAGGTGATGAAGTTGATATGATACTTGCTAAAAGAAAAGTAAGAGTGCAACAGGTTAATATCTATAAAGGGCCAACAAGAATGCAGGTTGATTCTGCAGTAGCAGGAAATATTATTGGATTAGTTGGACTAAAAGATGCTTATGCAGGAGAAACTGTTTCGAGCAAGGTCATAACTCCATTTGAAGCGATTAAGCATATATTTGAACCAGTTGTAACTAAAAGCATAGATGCTAAAAAACCAAGTGATCTTCCTAAATTAGTTGAAGTTTTAAAACAAGTTTCTAAAGAAGATCCGAGCATTAAAATTGAAATAAATCAAGAAACAGGCGAAAATTTAATGTCAGGAATGGGAGAACTACATTTAGAGGTTATTGAAAACAGAATTAAAAGCGAAAAAGGCCTAGATGTTGTTACTTCTCCTCCTATAGTTGTTTACAGAGAAACAGTGCAAAAGATTAGTCCTGAAGTAGAAGGAAGAACACCTAATAAGCACAATATCTTCTTCATAAAGGTAGAGCCATTAGATGAAATTTTATATGAAGCTATACGCTCTGGAGAATTATCAGAGGGAGGAATTAAGAAAAAAGACAAAACATTATGGGAAACTTTAGTTAAATTAGGAGTTGACAGCAAAGCAGCGAGGCAATTTAGGGATATATATAAAGGAAATATATTAATCGATGGAACAAGAGGAGAGGTTCATATTGGAGAAATTATAGAATTAGTAATAGAAGCATTTGAACAAGTCATGAATGAAGGTCCCTTAGCTCGTGAACCATGCATGAAATTAAAAGTAACATTAACGGATACAAAATTGCATGAGGATGCTATTCATAGAGGGCCTGCACAAGTGCTTCCTGCAGTAAGAGATGCAATAAGAGAAGCAATGTCAAAGGCATTAGCATCAATGTTCGAACCATTGCAAATACTAGAGATAGATGCCCCTTCACAATATTTAGGGGAGATAAGCAAACTAGTAGGAAATAAAAGAGGACAGATGCTGGAAGTAGAGCAAAATGAAGCTTATATTAAAGTTAAGGCTAAACTGCCTGTAGCAGAGATGTTTGGATTAACCTCTGATTTAAGATCTGCAACCGGAGGGAGAGGAAGCCATTATATTATAGACCAAGTATTTGAAAAATTGCCATTTGAATTGCAGCAAAAAATAATTTTAAGCATAAGAAAGAGAAAAGGCTTAACAGAAAATATGTAGATTTTTCCTTTAAGATTAGTTAAATATATAAATATGTTAATATTCTTAAATTAGGGGTTTTCAATGAATAAAGGGGGATTAATTATTCTGTTTATCTTGGTTTTTGCCTACTCTGTTGAATCTGAAATTATCTCTGGAAAAATTTATGAAGATTTTAATCAAGATAGTATTTTATCAAACGAAACTAAGGGGAACTTAACAATAAGTGTTTTTAATATAAATAGTTTAAATGAAAAAAATTTCTATTTCAGCAATTATTATGAAATAAATCTTGAAAAGGGAAGCTACATAATAACCGCAATGCCAGAGGATAATGAAGTAATAAGTTATCCTGAATTAGGGTTTTACTATATTACAATAAATGATGAAAATTTAAACAGCAAAGATTTTGGAAAGTTTACTTTAGGAAAAATTTCCGGCTATGTCTATGGCTTAGATAATAATCCATTGCAAAATGTTTATGTGAACTTAAGCAATAACTTTACCTATTCAACCAACTCCAAGGGCTATTATGAATTTAATAGCTTAGAACACGGAAATTATGAAATAAAAGTTCAAGATAAATTTATTAATAATATTCTAATAAATTCAGGAACAATTTTCAATTACAATTTTAACATAGACTACAATCCGAGGATAATGATCGAAGAGAGAGAGACGATAATAGAAGAATTCTTGAATATGTTTGAATAAATTTATAATGGAATTTAATTTGTTTATACTATGCAAAAAAAAGATTCAAAAAATGTTTTAGCGGAATGCGCAAAGCTAAATGGTTATATTGAGACTTTATTAAGCGAGATTAAAGCAGATGACAGCAGAATAAAGGATGAATTAGAATTTTTGCAGGCAGAAATAAAGAATAAATATTTAAATCAGAGGAAGTTTGAAGATTATATCGGCTATTTTTTTGATTTATTGCCTTCTCATGCTTCAGAAAACCTGCCACTAGAAAGATTAGGCGAAGAAAAAAATAAAATTCGGCAAGAGGTTTATATTTTAATAGAGCAAAACAGAACAAATAAAGAGAGGCTGGAAAAATTATTAAATTATTATTATAGCCCAAAAAGAGATTTGTTAAATTCTATTGCCTTATTAGAATTAGCCTTGCCAGTTTATACAGGTATGAGGATAAAGGGATACTCCCATAAAGAACTAACAGGATTAGATCTTCTAAAAATCAGTTAGCTTTAAATCCTAGGGTAAATTTCTTATATCATGAAAAAACTAATTATTATATTTCTATTTTTAACGCTTATTTTTAGTGTAAATGCGCAAGACTTACCAGATTATTATGATTTATATGTAAATGACTTCATTAATTTGTTTAATCAAGATGAATTAGCAAACTTAAGAAACGTCTTAATTGCCTTGGAGAAAGAAACAACTGCTGAAGTAGTAGTTGCAGCAATTAACTCCAGTCATCCTTTAACTCCCCAGGAATACAGAACAAAATTATTTGATAAATGGAAAATAGGAAAAGAGGATAAGGATAATGGATTATTAATAATATATTTTTTAAATGAAAACAGAATTGAGGTTGAAACAGGATATGGCTTAGAGGGAATACTTCCAGATTCTAAACTAGGAAGATTATTAGATGAAAATTATGTTCCTTATCGGGATAATAATGAAGTAAGCTCTGGAATAATAAAATTTGCATTGGAAGCAAGCAAAATAATAAATGAAAGTAAAGAAGAGATAATATCCGGGAAAAGATTTTTTAACAAAATTGATTATCCTGCTAATGCATTAATAATAAACATCTTATATCAGTTTTTGCCGTTAATAATATTTTTATTTATATTATGGATAATCTACAAAAAGAGAAAAGGAAAATCAAGAAGAGGGTTAATTTTTGCTGGGTTTGGCGGAATGTATGGAGGAGGATTTGGAGGAAGTTCAGGGGGATTTGGAGGGGGCTCTTCAGGCGGAGGGGGAGCAGGCAGATAGATTTTTAAATGCTAAAATAAGAATGAGAATATGGCAAATGAAGGGTTTACAAAATTTAAGGGAATATTAATTTCTTTTGCTATAATAATAATTATTATATTAATTTTGGTAGTTTATCTTGTTGGAGCATATAACAAATTTGTAACTTTAGATCAAGATGTCAACAGCAAATGGAGTGAAGTAGAAAATCAGTATCAAAGACAGGCTGATTTAATTCCTAACTTAGTTTCAACTGTTTCAAGTGCTGTAAGAGTAGAAACTAAATTCATAACAGATGTAACAAATGCAAGGTCAAAATGGCAGGAATCACAGAATATTTTTGATAAAGACACTGCAGGAGCACAAATGAATAATGGCATAACAGCTTTAGTGAATGCTGTTGCAACTGCTGAAAATTATCCTGTATTGCAGGCAAATACACAGTATGTTGCATTAACAGATGAATTATCAGGAACGCAAAATAGAATAAGCACTTCAAGAACAAGATATATTGAAAGCATACAAAAATATAATACAGCAATTAAAAGATTTCCTGGAAATATTTTAGCTGGAATATATGGATTTACAGGAAAAGATTATTATAAAGCTGAATTAAATGCCTTAGAAACTCCTACTTTAGGAACTGGAACTTTACCATAAATAAAGCTTAATCTAATCTTCTTTTAAAATATTTTTTTAATTAAATTATAATTATTTCCATGAAAAGTTTATTGATTATAAATAAAAAGTGAATAATAAAAACATCTTACCCACTACAAATTAAATATGAAATGTAGAGGGTAAGCTTTATATACTAGTTCTTATTATCATATTCGTGGTATATATTTATAAAAAAACAATTGGAAGAAAAGAATATTATTACTTAAGAGCTTCAAAGCGTAAAGGAAATAAAGTAACAGCAAAGGACATAGCTTATCTAGGAAGCACCATAGAAGATGTTAAAAAAGCTCTGGAAAAACTGCCAAAATATGCTAATGAGATAAGAAAGGCCTATAAGACAATTAATAATTTTCTAGAATCCAATAGATATTTGAAAAAAATACATGAACTAAAATTAAAAAGAGTTAATCTATTAGATTATGAGAAATTACTTGAGATAGAAGCATGCAAATTACACTTTAATTCAGATTTCAAAAAAAATAATGAACTTACTAAAGAAGAGATTTTTAAAAACTTTATTATAGAATTTGCCTACAACACAACTTCTATAGAAGGGAATACAATAAAATTAAATGAAGCTAGAAATTTATTGCAGGATGGATTAACCCCAAAGGATAAGACTTTAAGAGAAATATACGATTTACAGAATACAGAAAAAGTATTTTTAAAGTTATTAGAAAGCAGGGAAGAAATTACACATAAGTTAATAGAGAAAATTCATTCAGATTTATTAGAGAATATAGATTCAAGAAAAGGTTATAGAACAACAGATGTTAGAGTGATAAAAGCTAATTTTAAAGCCACTCCCGCTCCATATGTCGAAGCAGATATGGGTATATTGTTAAAATTTTATAATGAAAATAGAGGTAAATTGCATCCTTTAGTCCTAGCTGTTGTTTTTCATCATAAATTTGAGAGAATACATCCATTTATGGATGGTAATGGAAGAGCAGGAAGAATGTTATTAAATTACATACTTTTAAGAAATAATTATCCTCCTTTAATAATTTTAAAGAAAGAAAGAAAAATGTATTTGGATAATTTAGGAAAGGCTGATGAAATTAATCTTACAGAAATTAAAGATAATTATAATTTTATAGTTAATTTCGTTGCAGATGAAATGACTAAAAGTTATTGGAATATATTTTTATAATAACTACAATAATATGCTAAAATAAGCTTAATTTAATCTTCTTTTAAAAATTTACAGTTTTTCATATTTTTAATTTTTTAATCAAATTATAGCTATTTGCATGAGAAGCATGAGCAATCCAGCCTTCAATTTTAGATATAATCTCGCTATTTGTCATTAAACCTTTATTTATCATTTCATGCCATTCATTTAAATTATATTTAAATAGGCTAACATTACTTTTTCTTAATAGCCTGTAATGGTAAAAGCTTCTAAATCCAAGAAAATTTATTCCTTTATGCAATGGAATTATTTTGGATTTATCTTTATGCAATTCAATTTTTAGATTATTTCTAAGAAAATCATCAATTTCTTTTTTGTAGTATTGTAAAACTTCTTTATCATTATGCAATATTACAAAATCATCTACATATCTAATATAATATCCTGCTTTTAAAATATGCTTAATAAAATAGTCTAGTTTATTCAAATAAACATTAGCAAAAAACTGGGAGGTATAATTTCCTAGGGGCATTGATTTATTTTTAATTGAATTTAGATTATTATCAAGAATTTGTTTTATTAACCATATAAAATCTTCATCTTTTATTTTTTCTTTTAGAATATTGATTAAGATTTCATGATCAACATTATCAAAATATTTTTTAATATCTGCTTTTAAGCAATAGCCGAAAATATAATTTCTATCTTTAACACCTTTAAGTTTCTTGCCATTTAAACTAACTTTTCTTTTAAAATAATCAAATCTTTCTAAAGCTTTATGTTGCCCTTTATCTTTTCTACTTGCATAAGAGTCATAAATAAAGATTTTTTCATAAATTGGCTCTAAAATATTTACAATTGCATGATGAACTATTCTGTCTCTAAAGCTAGATTTGCATATTTTTCTTGTTTTTGGATCCCTTATTATAAATAATTTTAATTTTCTTGGGCCGTATATTTTGTTCACTAATTCAAATTGCAGCAACTTTAAATTAAAATCCAAATTATTTTCAAATTTAATAACATAATTTCTTTTTGTTTTCCCTTTTCTTGCTTTTTTATAAGCTAAAAGCAAATTTTCGTAAGAACAAAGTTTACTGTATAATTTATTATAAGTATTCATATTTTAAATTATCTTAGCAACTTAGATCATTGCCAAGCCCTAATCTCGTCTTTTTCTTAGATTTCGAGTTGGATGGATTCCTGTTGCAATTGAGGTTAGCCCTGTTCGAATTGGCATTGAACCTAGCGACAGTCAGTAGCACATTAACCAACTTACACTGCAACTTTAATATTCATTCAAAAGCTTTCCGAAGGCTCTATCATTATTACCAATTATCATCGCTGTATTTTATAGCCATTGCTCATTCAGAGACTAGGCCATCTTTAATGTGCATGTGGTCTAAGTTTTTAATCTTCGTTAACCTATCGGATAATTTTAGATTAACACCTAAGACATTTAAAGAAAGTGAAATAACTTAATAAACTTTATTGAGCATTGAAAAGTAAAGAAAATTAATAAAAATTTTCAGACTACCCCTAAAATTTTTGCGCGACGCACAGCCAAAGCCCTATCCGAGTTGGATGGATCCCTGCTGCAAACGAGGTCAGCCCTGCCCGAAACGGCACTGAACCCAGCGACAGAACCATTTGTAGGATACCAATAATCTAATTCAGAGCCTTTTTTGGTTGGTAAGCCATATTGATTTACATCTTTCAAATCAAATTTAATATTTTCTATTAAAGGACTAACTTTAATCCTACTTTTAGCTACAACTTTATCTTCTAATTTCCCTTGTTTACTTACATCATATTTATGGCCTTGGAATAAATACCATTCGTTATTTTCTTGAGCAAATCTGGCATCTAGCCATTCAGCTCTCCATAAGATTCTTATTTCAATTATTTCATTTAATAATTGAGCAATTTCTGCATCATTTAATTTTGCTTTTAATCCATCATAAACTTTTTTAGATTTAAGCATTTTAATTAAATCAATTCCTTGTCTTATAGTAAGCATTTGATAACCTTCTTTGCTTAATTCCTGGTGTGCTTCATACCAGTTTTTACCAAAAAAGTCTTTATTCTTAGCAACATATAATCCGATTTTATTATTTTTACTATCAACGGTTTCTAAAATTAAATAATCCTCTGGATTTTTGGGAGGATTTGTTCCTGTAACTTGATTAACATCATTGACATTAACATTTTCATCTAATAGTTCTCTAACTACATTATCTAACCCTTCTGGATTTACAGGAATTAATGGATTAATTTCTTTTGTCATCTTTTGCACCATTGTTTATGGAATTATATTCGCTGGCAATATGACTGGCAAATGTTAAGGCATATGGCTTATCAACTTGTGAAAGTTTTAATAAACTTGCCCTTACTATGTTTCTAAGTTGATCTTCATTTAAGTTTTTATTTTCAACTTTTCCAGTTCTTAATGCATTTAAAGTTGCGGAATAATACTTTAATGCATCGCTTCCAGCAGCGTCAGTATATTCAGTTTCAACTTTTTCTACTAAATCTTCTATAAATGCTATTCTATCATTTTCAAAAATTTGATCTTCTCCCAAAGCTTTTGCAGTGGGCTGAACTTTATGCCATAATAAATAAGGCAATATTGTTTTTAAATCATTTAATTCAACTTTATCTTTTCCAGTAAACCATGCGTATGCTTTAGCATACCTTGGAATCGCCTTGCTAGTTCTTACACTTAACTCATTTAATGCATAATTAAATGGAGAGTCTATAAAATGGCCTGGTTGAGCATTATCTTGATTAATTCTCCAAGCATTTCCTTTTGTTGCTCTTGCTAAATTTTTACTAGCTGCTTCAGAGAATCTTAATTGGCCATATAAGAAATCTGAAAAAGCACTTACAATAGGAACCCCATACTCAATATCTTCATTAATCTCTTTTATTTCTTTCCTTATTTTTTCAAAATCTAATTTTAAATCTTGAGGAATCTCTAAAAGTTCATCTAAATTTCCATTCATTTTCTCATCTCCTCTTTCTCTTATTTTTCTTAAATCCCATGGCTGCGGACTTGTAACCATTGTTGCAACATCAAATCTATCTAAAAATGGAGGTGTTAATTGAAATGTTCCTTCATCTTGATAATTTGCTGTAACAAATAATGGCCCGGGTTTAGCGGTTAATACTTCTTCACCATAAATTGCTTTTCCGGTATCAGTCACTTTCATTAGTATACTTACAATATCGGGTGGAAGTCTATTAACTTCATCTATAATTCTTACAGGAGAATCCAAAAATTTTCTAATTTTAACTAGTTCTTCTCCATCTTTAACTAATTTTCCTAAATTGTATCTAGCTATCATTTTTTCTTCTGTCTGTTGAGGATGACCTTGAATTTCTGCAGCTAAGATCACATCCAAAGAAATTCCTTTCATAAAGTGCCCCAAATATTCTGGAATTGTAGTTTTACCAATACCAGGAGAACCTGTTAAAAACATTGTTCCATTATTTAACAATGAAGTTAAAGTAGCAAATAACAAAGGTGAAGAGTATGCTTTTGTATTTTTATTAATTAACGGAACTTTATAGCCAACCCCTTGAACTAAAGCGACCTCTTCTGGTTTCCTGGTAAAAATATCATAACTAGTATTAACGTATAATCTTCTTTCACCTATTAAATCATATAATTTATGCACTTTTGCTTGTTCTTGTGATTTAGTCATTTTCATACTCCTTTATTACATTGATTTTAACCTCGACAATTGTCTTGGGTTTTAAATCTTGCTGTAAAAAACTAGGGATAACTATCACAGCTTGAGCTCCATGTTTTGCAATTTTTTTAGTTATCGTAAATGTTTTTGACATTTTCTATATTCTTTTTATGTATATTTTGTTACTTTTAAGTAAGTATAACTTATATATAAAGCTTTCGATTTATAACTATTTTAGAGTAGTTCTAATAAACCGAAAAGTTTATATAATAAAGTTTCTTTTTAGAAACATATGTATTCAAATAGAAACAATAATATGCTCGTATTATCCCTATACTTAAAGGATTACTCTAAAAAGTTTTATCTTAGAGAGATCAGCAGGCTGACAAAAGTTCCTCTTAAGAATACTTATGTAATATTAAATGAATTGGAGAAAGACAATATAATAAAGTCTCAATTAGTCGGCAAGAATAAATATTTCTATCTTAACTTAGACAATATAGAAGTAAAATATTTAATCTTAAACTCAGAAATATATAAAACAGTTATTTTTATAAAAAAATATCCCCACTTTACAGGATTTTTAAAGGAGCTTGATGATCCAGAAGCCTGTATTGTTATTTTCGGCAGTTTTGCTAAGTTTTCAGTAGATAAAGATTCGGATTTGGATTTGCTAATAATATCGGATAAAAAAATAGAAATTCCATATCATGTAATTCCAAACAAGATTCATGAGATTATTCTAAGTAAAAATGATTTTATAGAAACTGTTGAAAAAAACGAGATTTTCATAAAAAAGATAAAAGAAAATCATATTATTTTAGATAATCATTCATTTTTTGTTAATGTTATCTGGAGAAAATATGCAAAATAGCCTAAAATGGTGTTTTAAGTTAAAAGATGGTCTAAAAATTTTAGAGCAAGATGACGATTTAGCTAGGTCTTATCTAGATGAAGCAAAATTTTCTCTTAAAAGAGCTGAAAGAAATTTTTTAGAGGATGATTTATTGTGGACAACTGTAGTTATTTATTACGCAGAGTATTATGCATTATATTCTTTTTTACAAAAAACAGGAATAAAATGTGAAAATCATTTTTGTTCTATATTAGCTGTAGAGAATCTTCTTGGCTTGGACAAAGTAAAAACAATAAATGAACATAAGAATAAAAGATTAGATGCACAATACTATATGCGTGTAGGTAGAAGAGAAGAAATAGAAAAAATGTTAAAAGAAGCCAAGATTTTTGTTAATGAATTTGATATGCTTGTTTCTAATTTAAAAAACAGTGAAATTGAAAATTATCGAAAATTGATTAAAAATTCTTTAAAATAATGAAAAAAAATACATAATTTCTTTATAAACCTTTCTATCAAATTTTCTTATTTTATCATTATAAGCCTTAAAAAGATTAAATTTTAATGTTTTGGTCTAGAAAGCTTTTTATACTTTCAAATATTTTTTAATAATAATCTCAAGGGGAAAAATGAAGCAGGAATATAATGCGGAAAGTATTGTTGTATTAAAGGACTTAGAAGCAGTTCGTAAAAGATTTGGGATGTATGTTGGAGATAATAGCGTTAAAGGATTGCATCATCTAGTGCGCGAAGCACTTGATAATTCTACAGATGAATATCTCGCCGGATACGCTAAAAATATTAAGCTAATAATTCATTCAGATAATTCAATTACAGTAGAAGACAACGGAAGAGGAATTCCTGTTGATATTCATCCAGAAGAAGGAAAGCCAGCAGTAGAAGTTGTTATGACTATGCTACATGCGGGCGGGAAATTTGATAAGAAATCATACAAGGTTTCTGGTGGATTACATGGTGTTGGTATAAGTGTAACAAACGCTTTATCTGAATATTTAGAAGTTGAGATTAAAAGGGATAATAAAATTTACAAACAAAGATATGAAAAGGGCAAAACAGTTTCTCAATTAGAAATTATAGGAGAGACAAATGAAACAGGAACTAAAGTAACTTTTTTGCCAGATAAAACAATTTTTACAGCAACTGAATTTGATTATGATATATTAGCAAATAGATTAAAGGAATTAGCATTTTTAAATAAGGGTTTAAAATTAAGCATTAAAGATGAAAGAAATAATAGGGAAGATTTATTTTATTATGAAGGCGGGATTAAAAGCTTTGTTGAAGAATTAAATAAAAACAAGAATAAATTACATGCAAACGTTGTTTATTTTTCAAAAGAGATTAAAGATATTCAAGTTGAATTAGCTTTTCAATATAATGATTCTTATTCCGAAAGCGTTTTCTCATTTGTAAATAATATTAATACAATTGAGGGGGGAACACATTTAGTTGGATTTTATACAGCGTTAACCAGAGCATTTAATGACTACATAAAGAAAAAAAATTTACAGAAAAATGGAGATAAACTAACAGGAGATGATTTAAGAGAAGGATTAACTGCAATAATTTCATTAAAAGTTCCAGAACCTCAATTTGAAGGCCAAACAAAAACTAAATTAGGAAACTTAGAGATTAAAGGAATAGTTGATTCAACAGTTTATGATAATTTAGTTATGTTTTTAGAAGAAAATCCAAATGTTGGAAAGGCAATAATTTCAAAAGCGTTAGATGCGTTAAGAGCAAGAGAAGCTGCTAGAAAAGCCAGAGAATTAGCAAGAAGAAAGTCTGTTTTAGAATCAGGAAGCTTGCCTGGAAAACTAGCAGACTGCCAAGAAAGAGATCCAAGTAAAGCTGAATTATTTATTGTAGAAGGAGATTCTGCGGGAGGTTCGAGTCGCCAGGGTAGATCCAGAGAATTTCAAGCGATCTTACCATTGAAAGGAAAAATATTAAATGTAGAAAAAGCAAGATTGGATAAGATTCTCAGGAGTAACGAAATCACAACACTAATTTCTGCAATAGGAACAGGAATAGCGGAAGAATTTAATATTAACAAAGCAAGATATCATAAAATAATCATTATGGCGGACTCCGATGTCGACGGACAACACTTGGTTACGTTATTATTAACATTATTTTATAGATATATGAAATCTTTAATTGAAATAGGTTATATTTATATTGCTACATCTCCTTTATACAAAGTCAATAAGAATAAGAAAAACTATTATGTATTAAGCGATAATGAGCTTAAAATTTTATTAGATAAAATAGGAAATGAGAACATTGAAATTCAAAGATTTAAAGGATTAGGAGAACTAAATCCAGAACAACTATGGGAAACAACTTTAAATCCTGAAAATAGAATTTTAAAAAAAGTTGCAATAGAAGATGCTGTATTAGCAGATACTATTTTTAGCACATTAATGGGAGAAGAAGTTGAGCCAAGACGTGATTTTATAATGCAACATGCTAATGAGGCTAAAAATTTGGATATTTAAAATGAAAATTTTTATTTCGTATAGGTTTACAGGAGAAGATCCAAAAGAATTAAATGAAACAATGAAAAATATTTGTGATGTTTTAGAAAGAAAAGAACATAAAGTTTTGTGCACTTTATGGAAAGAAGGATTTTTTAAAGAAAATAATTTTACGAATAAAAAGATATTAGAACATGCTCTAAAAGAGTTAGAAAGTTCCGATATTTATTTAGCATTTGTAAAATCAAAAGATAAAAGTGAAGGAATGTTAATTGAAGCTGGTTATGCACTTGCAAAGGGGAAAAAATTTATTTTAGTTATAAAAAAAGGTATAAAAACAACATTTATGCATGAATTAGCTAATGAAATTATTGAGTTTAATGATTTAGAAGAACTTTATGAAAAATTAGATAAAGCTAGGATCAAATAAAATGGAAACTTGCATATTTTGCGACGGAGAATTAGAAAAATATATTATTAAGAAATTTGAATACTGGATAGTTTATTTAAATCCTGACCAATATTATGTTGGAAGAATTTATATTGCATTAAGTAGGCATGGCCCAGAATCTACAATTGAACTAAAAAAGGAGGAATGGCAAGAACTTAAAGAAATTATAGATAAAGTTACAAAAGTTCAAAGCTCATTATATAAACACGACTTAATGAATTATGCAACTTTGCAGAACAAAGACAGAAATCATTTTCATGTTCATTTAATTCCAAGGTATATTGATTCAAGAATAGTTTATGGAGAAGAATTTAAAGATGAATTTTGGGGAAAGCCTCCTTTTGGGTATAATAAAAAGGAATTTAGTGAAAGTTTGTTAATGAAAATTAAGGAGGACATTAAAAAAGAATTGTAAAATGCCACAACAAATTCAAACAAAATTAATTGAAGAAGAAATGAAAACTAATTATATAGATTATGCTATGAGTGTTATAACAGCAAGAGCTTTGCCTGATGCAAGAGATGGATTAAAACCAGTTCATAGAAGAGTTTTATTTGCAATGAATGATCTTGGATTACAATTTAACAAACCAACGAGAAAATCTGCAAGGATAGTGGGTGAAACTTTAGGTAAATTTCATCCACATTCTGATGTTGCTGTTTACGATGCATTAATAAGAATGGCCCAGGATTTTTCTTTAAGATATCCTTTAGTAGTTTGTCAAGGCAACGCGGGTTCGATTGATGGTGATAATCCGGCCAGTATGAGATATACAGAAGCAAAATTATCTAAAATAGCAGAGGAAATGTTAGAAGATATTGATAAAGATACTGTAAACTTTATTCCAAATTTTGATAATTCATTAAAAGAACCTATAATACTTCCAAGCAAAATTCCTAATTTATTAATAAACGGAAGCTCTGGAATTGCTGTAGGAATGGCTACAAATATTCCACCTCATAATATTAATGAAGTTACAGATGCGGTTAATTTAGTTATAAATAATCCTGAAATTTCTATAAATGAGCTAGTTAATGTAATAAAAGGTCCTGATTTTCCAACTGGGGGGATTATTTCTGGAAGACAAGGAATAATAGAAGCTTACAAAACAGGAAGAGGAAAAATTATAGTAAGAGCAAAAACAAAAGTTGAAAATAATAAAATTATAATTGAAGAAATTCCGTATCAAGTTAATAAAACATTTTTAATTGAGAGCATAGCAGATTTGGTAAAAGATAAAAAAGTTGAGGGGATTAGGGATATTAGAGATGAAAGTGACAGAAAGGGAATGCATTTAGTAATAGAATTAAAAAAAGATGTAAATCCTGAAGTTGTTTTAAATCAATTATATCAGCATACTCAATTGCAGGAAACTTTTGGAATAATTATGCTTGCACTAGATGAAAATAAGCCAAAAATATTAAACTTAAAAGAATTAATTAATATTTTTATTAAGCATAGATTTGAAGTTGCTACAAGAAGAACAAGATTTGATCTAAATAAAGCAAGTAAAAGAGCTCATATTTTAGAAGGACTAAAGATTGCATTAAAAGATATAGATAATGTAATTACATTAATAAAACAAAGTAAAAATGCTGAAACAGCTAAACTAAATTTAATTAATAATTATAATTTATCAGAAGAGCAGTCTTTAGCAATATTAGATACAAAACTACAAAGATTAACAACATTAGAGCAAGAAAAAATCCAGCAAGAGCATGATGATTTATTAAAATTAATCAAAGAATTAAAGGAAATTTTAGCGAGTGAAAGTAAAATTTATGAAATTATTAAAAATGAATTAGCTGAAATTAAGAATAAATATGGAGATCCCAGAAAGACTTTAATCGAGGATAATGGAAAAGATGTTGTAACAGAAGATTTAATACAAGCTAACGATGTTGTTGTTACATTAACTTATTCTGGATACATTAAACAAACTCCATTAAACGAATACAGGCAGCAAAAAAGAGGAGGAAAGGGCTTGATTGGAACAGAAACTAAAGAGTTAGATATTGTAAGGGATTTATTTATTACAAGTAACTTAAACAATTTATTATTTTTCACAAATAAAGGAAAATGCTTCCAGCTAAAAACTTATCAGCTGCCTTTGGAAGGGCGTTATTCGAAAGGAAAAGCAATTGTTAATCTGCTTAAGCTGGAAGAAAATGAAAAAGTAAATACTATCTTGCCTGTAAATAAATTTGATGAAGGTTATTTAATATTCGCAACTAAAAGCGGGATTGTTAAAAAAACTAAATTAAACGAATATGAAAATTCAAGAAGTTCTGGATTAAATGCCATAAAACTGCTTGAGAAAGACGAGTTAATAAATGTAATTTTAAGTTCTGGAAATGATGAAATAATTCTTGGGACTAAGTTTGGGTTAGCATCTCATTTTAACGAAAAAGACATTACAAGTGTAGGAAGAAATTCTACAGGAGTCAAGGGAATAAGATTAAATGAAAATGATGAGGTAATTGGAATGGAAAAAGTTAATCAAAATTCAACATTATTAACTATAACAAGCAATGGTTATGGTAAAAGAACTAAAGTTGATGAGTATAGATTAATTAAAAGAGGGGGAAAAGGCGTAACAAGCATTATAACTAAATATCAAAAAGAAGATTCTAGAAATCTAGAAGTTGTTGCTATCAAATCTGTGTATGAAGATGATGAGATAATGATAATAACTGAAAAGGGCATAACAATAAGAATGCCTGTAAATCAAATTTCTGCTATTGGAAGGGTTACTTCTGGAGTCAGAGTTATAAAATTAGAGAGTAATGATAAAGTAAGTTCGGTAGCTAAAATAAGCAAAGAATAATTAATTTAAAAATTTTAAAACTAATTTTTTAAATCTTTTCGGATAAACTTTTAAGTATAAATTTAATTTTTTTCTATTTATTCTTTCTTTTATATTTTTAAGGGTTTCTTTATCAAGATTATTTCTAAAATAAACCATATCTATAAAAGTTTTTTCTATATTGGAATACGGAAAATAAAAGTCTCCACATTTTTCGTAATTAAACCCAAACAAATATTTAGAATCTATTTTTTTAAAAACGACATTATGAGTAAAAACTTTCCTTACCCCCCTTCTTATTTTTCTTGAAGTAATTATAACAGGATTTGTTTCTTGCTCCCAGAGGTTATGAAAACTTAAAGCATCTTGCAAACCTAAATACGCTGGCTTAAAACAAAACACTGCCAAAGATGGATCTTCATAAACACTATAGTATCCCTTTGTTATCTTTTTTATTTCATTTTTTTTAAGCATTTTGTTAATAATCAAGTAAATATATTTATTATTTTTTTCCCCAATAAATTTCTTTAAAGAAGCTATACTAACTACAGGACTATCCTTAAAGAATTTCCTTATTTTATCAATATATTTTATTTTACCCATTTTTTTATAGCCTCCAAAAGCTGATTAGAATTAGGAATAGCTCCAAAGATAATTATTTTTGCTAAGTTTTCTTCGTCTAAGGGTTTTTCAAAATCCTTAATTAATTTATTTAGATGATTTATTATATTAGCATCTCGTTTAACATAATTTAACAAAAAGAAGATATCATATAAATCACGAATTTTTCTTCTTTTTAAGTAAGCACCAATTTTTTCCTTAATCAGTTCTTCTGGAGATAAGGTAAAGATATTAATAAAAAAACTTTCTGAGGTTTCATATCGCTTAAGTTGGGATTTTTTATTTTGAAAAGTTGCTTCAAATCTTATTGCTGTATTGCCTATCAGGACTTCTGAATAAAGTGAATTTTCTTTTACCCTTTTTTTAATTATTTTAAATCCCTTTTTTTCTAGATTCATGAAAAATTCTGCAATCTCTTTCGTATTTTTTAATATATATGCATCAATATCCTCAGAAAATCGATTTCCATTATAACAACGCCATATGGCTGTTCCCCCGTGAATTATGGCTTTCGGAAAGGAATTATAAATTTCTTCTATCAGAACATCCTGGGCATATGCTATATCTTTATGAAATCTTTTCTTCAGTTTTAAATTTAACGGAATATTCATTTTTATAACCTCTTAAGATTAACCTAACTTATAAATATGTATAAGTTTGGTTTATTTATAAATTTATCGATTTTTAATGATAAAGTTTCTTCTGTTGCGAAGATAGGCAAAGAATAAAACGAAAGGTTTATAAATTCTAAGTTATTTACAGTTAACATAAAATATATTTTAGGTTAAGTATAAATGGCAAAAATTAAAGAAACTTTGAACAAATTAAATCCCTGGTGGAAAGAAGAACTTATTATAAATTTTAAAGAAAGAGATGTATATGAAGAGGTAAGTAAATTTCTAGAACTTCCGCAGATAATATCCTTCACTGGTTTAAGAAGAGTTGGAAAAACAAGTTTAATGTTCAAAATAATTAAAAATTACTTGGACGATAAATTTAATCCTCTAAATATAATATATTTCTCATTCGACGAATTTAAAGAAGTTGAATTAAGCGAGATAATAAAAGAGTATGAAGGCATCATGGAAAAAGATTTTGGCAAAGAGAAATATTTACTTTTATTAGATGAAATACAAAAGGTAAGTAATTGGGAAAGTCAGTTAAAGGCAATTTATGATTTATTTAAAGGTAAAGTCAAAATTATAATTTCTGGCTCCGAATCCTTATTCATAAGAAAAAAGTCTAAAGAAAGTCTTGCAGGTAGAATTTTTGAATTTAAAGTTGAGTTATTATCATTTAAAGAATTTCTAATTTTCAAAGATTTTGATTATAAAAAATTAAATCTAAACATTCATGAAAAAGAGTTGGCAAGATTATTTAATGAGTATAAATTAAGTCTGGGTTTTCCTGAATTAGTTAATATAAAAGATAAAGATATTATTAGAAAATATTTAAAAGAAACCATATTGGAAAAAATAATTTATAATGATCTGCAAAAACTTTTCAGGATTAAAGATATTTCAATAGTAGAATCATTAATTAATATATTAATAGAAGAACCTGGGCAAATTATTGACATGCTAAATTTAGCTAGAGACTTAAATATTTCCAGACAAACCCTGTCAAATTATTTAAATTACTTAGAAAAATCATTCTTAATTAGAAAGTTATATAACTTTTCAAAAAATAAGAGAAAAGTAGAAAGAAAATTAAAAAAATATTACCCCGGAATTATTTCTGCTGATCTTTTATTCAAAGAGGATGAATATTCAGGTTCAAAAGTTTTTGAATGGCTGATAGTCACTCAGTTAAAAGCTGAATTTTTTTGGAGAGATGTTTACAAAAATGAGGTTGATATAATACTAAAAGAAAAACCAATTGAAGTCAAATACGGAAATTTAGAATTTAATGGTGTAATAAAATTTATGAAAAAATTTAATGTTAAAAAAGGCTATATTATTTCTAAAAACAAAGAGCAAAGGCAAAAAATTAATGGGAATATAATCGAAGTAATTCCGGCATATAAATTTTTATTAAGGATAGATAAAACAATATAAATTTTAACAATCAACCAAAGTTATATATGCGGGTAACCTTCGTTTATTCATAAATTATCTGTTTTTAATAAAGTTTCTTCTGTTGCAAAAATAAGCAAAGAATAGATAAATTTAAATTATATGATATATTAAAATTAACATGGGTTTTACAGAAAAAGATGCTGTTAAAGTTATAGAAACATCACTTGAATTCAATGATTATAATAAAATAATTCAAGTTTTACAGCAGATAAACCCAAATATATTTGATAATAAAGCTATGCAAAACAAATTTAAAGAGATACTTGCTCATCTATATGTTTATAGTTTAAATGATTTAAAGGAAAGATTAAAAGATTTTCTTGGAATATATTATCTAGGTAATCCAAAAAAACAGAACTGGTTTTGTTCATCTCGATTTAGGGAAAATTATAATAATCTGGGTGCGATAGAGAAAAAGGAAGCATTGCAGCAAATAATCAAAATTATAAACAATCAAGCTGATAAAAAATCCATTCCTATTGGAGAATTTATAGAAACCCCGCATGAAACTAGGTGTCCAATAAGAGTTTTTTGGTATAGATTAAAAGAAGGCATATTTATTGTTGATATATACACAAAACAAAAAATAAATAATTTTTATTCACAAGTTGATAGCGGATATAAAAAAAGGGCAAATTATTCAGGATTTGTATTTTTGGGAGATTTTATCAGTGTATGAATTTTTCTACGAAAGAACGCGTTAAATTTTCTAAACTTTCTGCATCAATTATTTTACCAGTAAAATGCTCGTTAATATCTTTTGGTCTTGTTGCTAAATAATAAGTTCTAACCATTCCTTGATTCAATTTACGAAATAGTGCTAAACTTTCAAACTGATTATCAGGACAAGTTCTTGTCAAAGTAAGAACTTCTTCACCATCCTCGTTTCTTGGAGTGTAAACAAAATCTAAATCCCTGCTTGGAACCATATGAAAATATTCAGAACCATCATCTACCAATAATCCTAAATCATATTTCCTATTTAATCTATGGGCCAATAAGAATAAATTCGCATTATTAATTTGAGTTTGCTGTTTCATTTTATTCCTAATTATGAAGTTAAGTCTGCTATTTATAAACCATTCTATTTATAACCACTTTATAATAAGTATTATGCTAATATCAATTTAACTTTTATTGTTTATCCTAATATTATTATATTAAGCAGTTATTAATAACTTCAAAGTAGATTAAAGTCTAAACAGCATTTATATACTAGCTTGTTTTACCAGTTTTATGGCAAAATCAAAAAATGTTTTAATTGTTGCTGGAATTTTAGTTGTATTATTATTAATGATAACAATATTCCCTGTAAAACAGCCTATAATGAATAATGATGAAGTTAAAAAATTTTCTTCGTTAGATGAATTAAAAGCATTTCTAAAAGAAAGCCAAAGCTCAGGTTATTTTAGAGAAAATTCAATTTTAAAAACAACTGCTTTAGCAGCCCCTGAAGCAGCAGGATCAGGTTCTGGTTCAGCAGATTATTCACAAACTAATATTCAAGTTAAGGGTGTAGATGAAGCAGATATTGTAAAAAATGACGATAAATATATTTACATAGTTTCTCAAGATAAGATAAGCATAATAGATGCATATCCTGCTGAAAACTCAAAGATATTAGCTAATTTAAATGTAAATGGAACAGTAAACGAGATTTTTATTAATAATAATAAATTAATTGTTTTTGGACAAGAGAATTATAGATATTCTGGACCAATGCCGATATATTCTGGACCAATGGGACCAATGCCATTAGAAACAGGAGCAAATGCAAGAATTGCCTTAGATATAATACCTCAAATTTATTATCCACAAAAATCATTTATTAAAATTTATGATATTACGGATAAAGAAAACCCTGAATTAGATGAAAATATTATATTTGACGGAGATTATTATGATTCAAGAATGATTGATAACTATGTTTATGCAATTGCCAATCAGCCGGTTGTTTATAGAGAAGATGATGTTATTCTTCCGATGATAACTAAAAATTCAATAGAATCTCCTGTAAGAGTAAATGATATTTATTATTTTGATATCCTAGATTATAATTACAGGTTAACAACTATAATGGCAATTAATTTAGATGATAATAATATGAAAAAAGAAAGTTTCCTTACAGGCTATACACAGACAATATTTGTAAGTGAAAATAATATTTATTTAACCTCGCAGAAATATGTTCCTTATCAAGATTATCAAAAAAGATTATTTGAAGAAACTTATGCTGAATTAGTCGATGAAGATACAGCTTCTAAGCTTAAAGATGCCCTTGAAGATAATGACTATAATAAATTTCAGGAAACATTGGAGAATTATTATAATAAATTAAATTCTGGGGAAAAAGAACAGTTTGATGAAGATCTTGCAGAAAAGACAAGCAAAGCAGAAGCCAAAATACAAAAAGAAACGCAAAAGACAATAATCCATAAAATTTCGATCAATGAGAATAATATAGAATATAAATCAAGAGGCGAAGTTCCTGGAAATGTGTTAAATCAGTTTTCAATGGATGAATATCAAGATAGCTTTAGAATAGCTACAACAACTAGCTGGCAAGATTCATTAAATCATGTTTACATTCTTGATAATAATTTAAAGATTACAGGAAAATTAGAAGATCTAGCGCATGGAGAAAGAATTTACTCTGCTAGATTTATTAATGATAAAGCATATATGGTTACATTTAGGCAGATAGATCCTTTATTTGTCATAGATTTAAGCAATACAGAAAATCCAAAGGTTCTTGGTTATTTAAAAATACCAGGAGTTTCAGATTATTTGCATCCTTATGATGAAAATCATGTCATTGGAATAGGAAGGGATGCATCAGAAGAAGGAAGAATTCAGGGAATGAAATTATCTTTATTTGATGTTTCGGATGTAGAAAATCCAAAGGAAATTTCAAAATATATGATTGGAGAGAGAGGAACTAACTCTGAAGCATTAAATGATCATAAAGCATTCTTATTTGATAAAGAAAAAGAATTATTAGTTATTCCAGTTACATTATATGAGAAAACAGATGAATATGAAGAATTTAGATTTGATGGAGCTTATGTATTTTCCTTAAATTTAGATGAAGGATTTAAATTAAAAGGAAAAATAACGCATTTAAGCGATGAGGATTTGGCAAAAGTTTCTGGGGAAAGATATTATTATCCTGATTACAATAAAATAGTAAGAAGAAGTTTGTATATTGATAATGCACTTTATACAATTTCGAATAAATTTTTAAAAATTAATGATTTAAGTAATTTAAATGAAATTAATACTATAAAATTGCCATTTAAAGAAGATAATTATGCTATACTTTATTAATTTTATTTTACATCTTTATCAAACCACGGACTTTTTCCATTAGGTAACTGCTCATACCATCTCTGAACATAAAATGCTAAATTCCAATCATCAAATGGAAATATAAGATGATTATTTTTTTCAATATGACCAAAACAAGTACCTAAATAACTTTCTCTTTCCCTTTTTGGCATTTGCATTAATCTTTTTGGACTGCAACCTTGATCAGTCATATTGCAAAAAACTCTTACTATGGGTTCTAAATTTAATCTATCTAAAATAGTCTCAAGAGATAATATCGTGCCACGATCCGATAAAATAGTGTAACAATAATCTGTTACAACTAAGGTAGGTTCCTCTTCCTCCCACTTTTTAAACTCTTCCACATGATGTTTAAATTCATCTCCGTCGATATCAACGTCGCCTCTAATTTTATTAGGGTCTACAGGATTTAACACATGATAGGTTATTCTTTTAGTTTGAGAAGATTCGTCAAAGCCTTCAAAAATATGAGTAAAACTAGGTTTTAAAGTCATAATTTCTTTATGTGCGCATCTTAATTTTCCTTCAATGTCCATTATTATCTCTTTATGATCCGTTCCAGTGCACGCTCTATTTATATAAGGAAGTTCAAATTTCTTATAAAGTTCATCAATTTTTCTTTCATGCCATAAATTCTGAAAATTACCTTTATTTTGTCTCATCCAAATTTTTACAAAAGTTATCATTTCTTTAGAAGTCATTTCGTACATAACAGTCAGATCACTACCCCATCGACAGCTATCAAGACAATCACCAAGATAATACCCCTTCATATTTTTATCTTTCATTAAGAATTCGGATTCTGATTTTGGATCTCTAATCGATTCTTTTAAATAAGGGGGTTTCTCGCCTTTTAATACTTTAAGCATTGCGTATGGGATAGTCATAAAATTAATTTAATCTAAAAACTTTTAAACCTATCTAAAAGAAATAAGGTCTTACTAAAAATAAAAATATTAAAGCAACCCCTACAATAGAAAACCAAACTAATTTACTCCAAGCAAATATTTTCCTTCCGTCAAATTCCCATATTGGAATCATATTAAATAACCCCAACCACGTGTTTATGAAGAATCCGTAATTGCTTATTAAAGATAATGCATTAGAATTGCTTGATAATTTTATTATTAAGAATATTAAGGCTAAAACTAAATTTGTTAAAGGGCCTACAGCAGATATTTTTCCGTATCTTTTAATATTAATATTTCCCCCATGAATCATAACTGCTCCTGGTGCTGCAAATATTGCACCAATTAAAAAACTCATTGCTAAAGCCAATACGAGCATAGAATCAAAGCTCCTAAATTCTGCTATTGCACCGTATTTTTGTGCTAAAACCTTATGTGCAAGTTCATGAAATAAAAACCCGATTCCAACTGTTAATCCGGATAATAAAAAGTTGAATAAAAAATTGCTTGCAAAGCTTCGATTGCTTAATATTATGGCAAAACATAAAGATATGACTACCCAAGCCTTTAAAATATCAATAATCTCCTTTTTTGAAGTTTCAATTTTATGCATGATTATATTAAAAAATTCTTTTATTTAAAAATGTTTTTAAAATTAAGATTTAGGATATGAAATTCTTGGTGCAATTATTTCACTTAATTTGCTAAAATATTCTAAACCATATTTCTCGGCTTGATCAAATAAAAATGAATTTAGAGTAGTATTAAATTTTTGGAGTTTAAGTAAAATTTCTTCTTTTCCCCTTAATACAGCATCATCAACATGTCTATTATCCAATGTTACTTCAATAAATCTTCTATCCTTATTAATGTGTAAATGATAAACTAAACGGCCTGTTTTAAATAAGTTACCTAGATTAACAGAGAGTTCTAAATCACTTAACTCTGCAATGCTTTGATAATTCTCGGGTTTTGTAGTTATCTGTTTATTGAATCCTAGCTCATCAGTAATATAACTTAGTTTATCAATGAGAGAAGTAGTTATTCTTCCTATGTTAAAAGGGTATCTTTGCCTTACATATGCATCAGGATTTCCACAAAAAAGATCAATTTCCATTTTATTATATTTTAATAAGAAAATTTAAAAAGCTTTACTTTACGATTTCAGCATATCCAATTAATCTCCATCTTGTTCCTAATCTCCTAGAAATAGTAATTCTGTCATTAACATTGCAACACACAGGCACTTTTAATTTTATATGAATCAAGTCTTTTTTTAATTCATCTACAATTCCAACAGTAGCAGCTGCATTTACATTCAGCATTAAAAATTCTGTTTTTTTAATTGGATCAACAAGCACTTCATCTTTTGCCCCAACAATTCTTGAAAGCAATTTCGGCCTTAGCGTAAATTCATAATAAGTATTAGGAAGCTTATTTTTTAATCCAACTAATGATCCTGTTAAAGAATCTGCCTTAACTAATCTAGGATCTAATTTAGTCAAGATTCCTGCACTTCCGCCAGGATGCAGTTCCTTTATTGATTTATTTCCAGAAACTAAATTCTCTATTGTTGTTATTAAAGGATCCCATGTAGTCCTTCCCTGAAATTCTTTTTTAATCCCCGGCTTAATTTCAATTTCATCCCCTAATTTTAATACTCCCTGCTTTAAGCTTCCTCCAAGAACACCTCCATTTAAATCAGCAATTTTAATTCCAGGCTTATTTATGTCAAAGCTTCTTGCTACAAAGAATAATGGATCTTTATTTTCATCTCTTTCAGGGGTCTTGATTAAACCTTGTATTGTTTTTATTAAGATGTCAATATTTACATTATGCTGCGCGCTTATAGGTATTATTGGAGAACTTTCTGCAATAGTGCCTTTTGTAAAATCCTTAATCTGCTTATAATTCTCCAGAGCTTCTTCTTTAGTAACTAAATCAATTTTGTTCTGTATAATAATAATTTTTTTTATTCCAACTATTTCTAAAGCGATTAAATGCTCTTTTGTCTGAGGCTGGGGACATTTTTCATTTGCAGCTACCAATAATAAAGCTCCATCCATTATAGCTGCTCCAGACAACATTGTAACCATTAAAGTTTCATGTCCAGGGGCATCTATTAAAGATATTTTTCTTTCTAACTTGCAGTTCTCGCATATTTTTTTTGTATTGTATCCATGTTCTTTGCAATGATAAACAGAAAAGTCAGCATATCCCAATCTTATGGTAATCCCTCTTTTAATTTCTTCTGAATGGGTGTCTGTCCATTTTCCACTAAGTTTTTCAGTTAATGTTGTTTTGCCTGTGTCAACATGGCCAACGAGACCAATATTAACCTCAGGTTGTTTAAATTCTTCTTCTATTTTTTTAGATTTCATCAGAATAAGTTCAAGAAAAAGTCTTTATAAAATTATTCTTTAATTAATCAAAATTAGAAAGGTTTAAATATAAGTATTACTGTATTACTTTTATGGAACCTGTAAGAACAATAAAAAATGTAGATGGGGAAACTTGGAACGAATTAAAAATGATATCAAAAAGGAATAAGATGAACATAGGAAAAACAATTAGATTAATGATTCATGATTACAGAAATAAAAATAATTTTTGGAATAAAGTATTGAATCATAAAAGAATTTTATCTGATGCGGAAGCAGAGTCTATTACGGAAATTATAAAAGAATCCAGAAAAGAAAAAGGGTTTAGAGAATGATTTTAGTTCTTGATACTTCTATAGTTGTAGATATGGGGAGGAATAATAAAGAGACATTAAATAAAATTTATAAAATAATCAAACTGCATTCCGACCCTGCAAAGATTACATTTATTACTTACTATGAGTTTTTGAATGGCCTGAAAAAGAAAAATATTAAAAATAAGGATAAAGCATTAGAATTCATCAATAATTTTGAAATTTTACGAATTACTAAAAAAACAGCCGAAATATTGTCTGAGTTAAAAATAAAATATGATAGGTTAGGAATAAATTTTTCATTAGCCGATTTATTAATAGCATCCCAGGTTATAGAAAATCAAATGTTATTGTTAACGAAAGATTCTGATTTTGAAAAAATAGAAGAATTAAAAAAATTTATTCTTTAGCTTGTTCTTCAGTATTTTCTGCTTTTGCGGTTTTTCCAAATATTTCATCTAAAGATTTCTGGCCTTCTTTAACAACCTTTAAATTTACTTGAGAAGTTAATTGAGATATTGTGTTTCCTGCAATAGATTTTCTTATCCTTAATCCTTTTTTATTTATTCTAGTTCCAACATTTCCTTTAGTCATAAATATTCTTTTTCTTCCAATGCCGTCAACATCTCTTCTCATTGGAAATCCTTCTTTATCTGAGCCGCCAGTAATTTCAAGATCGTATCCTTTTAATCCTAAATGCCCTCCTTCAATTTTATCTTTTATTTTTTTATTAAGTAAAAAACCACTTTCATCATTAGTTAAAATCTTGGAATAGCTTTTTCCTTTTTCTCCAATAACAATTTTAAATTCTGGCATTTTACTTTGTTCCTTGTAACATTGCTTCACGAGTTGAATAAATGATTATATAATTTTGATCTTTGTCAAAAAAAGATAAGAATCTTCTACTTAAGTGATTATAAACATTCGTAATATAATCAGATTTAATTTGTACATCTTTTATAATTCCTCTTTGGTCTTTTGGATAAATTTTTATAAATCCAGCAAACTGTGTGGCTCTTAAAACTCCTTCATAATTAGTTATTATATCGGAAGGTAATTTAGAAAGGAATTGATTTACAAAACTTGGAGAATCACCAATTATTTCTACAATCTCGGCTAAAGACTTTAGTTTTGTTTTAACTTCTAAAAAACTAACCATACTTATATCTATACTTTTACTGCTCTCATTTAAAATTTTTCCTCCACCAGTCTCTGTTTCTACACCCATTTTATCTTAAACTCCCCATAATGTATTATTTCTTCTTTTTATCTCAATAATTTCCTTCAAACACTCAACCTCATCATGCTTTAAAAGCTTTTTCATTTCTTTTAATTTTCTAAAATTATCTTCGCTCATATCAGAATAAAGTATTTCTCCTTCATTAATCTGCCTTCCAACTATAACCCCCTGCAACGACATTGCAACCTGTTTTCCTGCTTCAGCTTCTGAGATATTCTTTCCTTCACTTTGAATAGCCTTGACATCAACCAGGCTTAATCCATTATCCTTCATCAGCATTAATCCAACCTTTAATTTTCCAAGCAAGACTTCGATGCCAACAACAGCAGGATTGCTTTGCCTGAATATATATCCGTTTAATATTTTTATCTTAAAAGGCTTGATAACGCTTCCAAGTTTTCCTGCTTCAATTTCATGTGATCTTTCCTCTCTGAATTTACTTAATTTTTCAACTATTGAATAAATAATATTGTCTGTAATTATTTTTACTTCATCATTTCTAACTTGCTTGACATTAAACCCCAGAACAACTTTATTTAATTCATCCTTATCATTCTGGGCTTTAACAATATCATCTTTTGTTATTTCTCCAATTGAGGCTTTTTTAATTTTAATGCTGTTTTCCTTTAATAAAAAAACCAATCCTTCTAAACTTCCGAGAGAGTCTGCCTTGATAACTACTCCTGATTTATCTGTTTCAACTAAAACTTCCTGAACTTCTTTTTGAACTTCTTTTTTTAATTCTTCTGTTTTATTATTTGCAACCCTTAATGGCATTCCAGCATAAACATTTTCCAGATTAGGGGCATTAATTTGTATGGCTGCTGCTGCATTTACTGAATGCGTTTTTTCAAACTTGCTTTCCATTAAAACACTTAATCCCCGAATTTTAGTTTCAATGGCATCATCAATTCCCCCAATAACTATCTTATCTCCTTCATTTATACTTCCGTCATATAAAATAACCTGCAGGCATTTTCCCTGTCCCTTAATATCTTTAACCTCTAATATAGTTCCTTTGCCTTGTTTTTCAGTATCAATCTGCAAATTTTTTTCAAGGAATTTTTGTGCTAATCCAGATAAAATCAATAATAATTCTCCAATTCCTTCGCTTGTTTTAGCGCTAACAGGGATTATTGCAATTTGTTTTGTATAATCTTCAATTTTGTCAAATCTTTCAGAATTAAATCCAAGCTCGTATAATTTTCCAACAATTTTATACAGTTTTTCATCAAATAATTTTCTTGCATTATCGCCTTGCAGATTTATATTCCTGATTAAGGCTTTATCTTTTAGCTGCCATCCTGAAATTAAATCAATTTTATTTAAGGCAATAACAAAAGGGGTTTTATAATGCCTTAATATTTCTAAAGCTTCAAATGTCTGCGGCTTAAATCCTTCATTAATATCTATGACTAAGACAGCTATATCTGCTAAACTTCCTCCCCTTTTTCTTAAGTTTGTAAAAGCAGCGTGCCCAGGACTATCGATAGCAAGAATTCCTGGAATTTTTATCTTTTCTTTTATTAAATTCGCTGAAAATTTTTCAATGGTTTTTAAGCTTATATTATATGCATTTATAGACTGTGTAATTAATCCAGGCTCATGTTTTGCTATATTAGTGCTTCTAATTTTATCTAGCAGACTTGTTTTTCCATGATCAACATGGCCTACAAATACGCAGTTTAAGCTTCTTGTATATTTCATTTTTCCCCAATAAGTAGCGAAAAATTAAATTTATAAAGATTATGGAAAATAAGAAGATTTAATTCTTTAAATTACTTTTTAAATTAATTTGTGTAATCCTTCCTTTAGTTGGATTCCAGATATGGTTTTTCTCTTCTGCAATTCCGTATAGAATATTTGCTGCTAAAACAATTTTTTCCCTTATTATTTCATTTAAAGGCTCTAATTCTTCATGTTTCTTCAAATTATCTAAGAAATGATCCAAATAAATTACTTTTTGCCATTCCTTTTCACTTTTTACTGCAGCCCTTAGTGCCCTATAAGAGTCTATTAATAAAAATCTTTTTTGTGATTGTAATTCAAGTGTTGTTGCGGTTTCTTCAAGACTATTTTTTTGAACTGTAAAATAACCCAATAAATCAATTACCTCTGTCTCCCTAAAATCCAAGGAATGATACCTAGATAAATCTATAAAATCTGATAAATCATGTCCAATTCTAACATCACCTAAATCAGTTATGCCAACCTTGCCTTCTTCTTCAATTCTTTTTTTTAATATATCAAAATCTAAGGGGGAAATATCTTCTATTGAACCAACATCTGAAACTTCCGCGACCATTTGCAGGATATCCGGCGAATGTTTTGGAATAATATGCAAGGGATAATAATCATAAGCTATAACACTATTTGGATTATAATTTGCTATTTCATCCAAAATTGGTTTTAAAGGGAGTTTACCTGTAGGATCTTGGTTTAATAAAGATTTAGTAAGATCCTTTACGCTATATTCTATCTTACAGCAATCTAAAAGTTCGAATAAGTTCTCTAAAATTTTATCCCTGTAATGATTTTCACCTTCTTTTTTTAAAGGGTCATATAAGCTTAATTTTCTTTTTTTTGATTTTATTTTTTCAGAGATATGATCAATATTCTCCTTGCTGAAATGCTGAAATTCTGCCAGTCCCGATAATGCAAGTTTTACAAAAGTCTTTTTTAGTTCTACGGATAAAACATGTTTTCTTTGCAAAATTGGTATTGCTGTTTTCGACAAATGATTATTTTTTAATACACTTTCTATAGAATTTATTCTTCCATCCAAAGAGTCAAGATATTTCCCTAGATTATCTCCCTCAACATAATCCATAGTAAGAATATGCTCTTTTGAATCATGATGCAGCAATCTGGGAGTAAAATAATGCAATCGTGGTATTTTCGAAGATAGTTCATATGAAGCTTCTAATATAGCTGCTTCATAAAAATCTGCTCCGAAATATTCTGGATTAACTTTTTTTCTTAGCAATTTCCTAGAAGCACCATCTCCAAAAGAAACGGTTGTTAAATAAACTTTTGATCTATGAACATTTTCATCTATAATTAATTCTTCGGGCGGTGAAACATCACTTATACTATCTAAGCTAAACCCAGTCATGCTCGAATAATCTGCAGCATTTATTTTTCCCATGTTAGTTATATAATAATCTCGCAATAGTTCTTATGTGGTCTATCATGTCTTTTAATTTGTCAATAATGCTTGGAACCAAATCTTTTCTTTTATAGAGATTAAAATAATTATCACAATCTTTGATAAGATCATCTTTCATCTTTAAAATCTTATACAATGCCTGCACATCGGATTTATGATAAGCGTTCATAACTCCCCCATAAAAAATTTCTGCCCTATTAAGCAAATCAACAAGTTTTTTAAAGTCTTTGCTGTCCAAATTAATACTCATTAATGCCCTCGCAATTCTTTTAGCTTCATCGCCTATCCTTTCAAGCCTGTCTGCCAATTGCCAATAATTCATTAATTTCCAAGTGTCAAATTTATTATCTTTAATTATAGAAGGATTATCAATTGTATATTTTACGGCCCTATAAACTAAAAATGTCAATTTATTGACATCATAATCTTTTCTGTATATTGCCTCAAATTTTTCAGAATTATCTACATCATTAAAATCATATAAAATTGCCCGGATTAGGATATCTATTTTTCTTATCATATTTTCAATAGAAATTTTGTCCATATCAAGGAAATCTTTCAACATAATCCTATTTTCAGAATGTTCAACAATCTCCAGAGCCATCAAATTAGATATAATTTTTCTTATCATAATTTCTTTTGTGTTCAAATTTCTACCAACGAGATTAATTGTATTAAAATTATTTATGTATGCAGAATGAATTTCTCTTTTTATTTCATCATTATCTTTATTAGCAAGGTCGATAACAATTTCTTTTGGCTCAATTCTCTCCTTTTTTATCTCGGAATTTAAGACCAGTTCATTATTGCCATTTTCTTCTAAATAAATTAAATCGCCTTTTTTAAGTTTATTTTTCTTTACCCAGTTATTCGGCAGAGAAATTATATGAGACGAATTTCCAAATTTTATTAATTTTCTGTACTCCATAAAAACACCCCCAAATTTAAGTATATACCTTATATATAGTATATCGATTAAGTATATATATCTAGCGATTTCTATATTTTTTGATTAATATGACTCAAGAATGGGATGAATTAGAATTAGGAGATGAAGAAATAGAAGAGGATTTGTCCACAGAACGAGGAAGGGAAAAACAAGTGGATGACGATGAAGCTTCAGGATGGGAAGCTGCATGGTCGCAGGGATATTATGAAGATTAAATTACAGAAATAACTTTTCAGCAGACATTTATATTTAGAAAAATATTAGGGGGTTTAAAAATGGTATCTGCTTTTGTATTAATAACCACAAAGCAGGGAACAACTGTGGAAGTAGCAAGTAAATTAATGAAGATGCAAAACGTAAAAACAATAGAGGAAGTTCAGGGAGAGTATGATATTGTAGCAGAGATAAACGCAAAGAATGAAATTAAATTGGAAAATATCATGCACGAAAATATAAGAAGATTGAAAAACGTTGAACTTGTATCTCCATTGATCATTAAAGGACAGTTTTAGCGAAAGGATGTGGGATTATTAAGATAAGAACAAATATAGGAAAAATATAGAAGGAATTTAAATTCGATTTAGCTATAGCTTTATTCTTTTTCAGCAATTTTGCCTTTTTCGTAAAATTTCGTCCATTTAAAATTTTGTGGGGTTCTTTTTAATTTTAGCATATTTTTCTCGCACTTTCCAGAGCAAAAATTCAATAATTTTCCAGTATTAAAAACAAAAATTTTTCCGCTACCAGGTGCAATAGCATTGCCGCAAAATGAGCAGTTTGCCATTTTATTTTCTTCCCCTCATTAATTTCCTTGCTTCAATTTCAGTTTCCCTTAACATCAGGGTATCATTAATTCTTACAGGTCCTTTAATATTTCTTCTTATAATTTTTCCCCTATCTCTTCCGTCTAAAACCTTGCATCTAACCTGCGTAACTTCGCCTCTAGCTCCTGTTCTTCCTATTATTTCCTCAACATTTGCAGGCCATGCTAATGAAAATAAATGTCCGCTAGTTCTTTGAGTTAATTCAACCTTGCTAGATGCCTGCTTTACATCCTTTGCTTTTTTTTCTTTATCTATCATTTTAAGAATTACTTTTGCTTAGAAAACTCTCTTAGCTCCTTAACCAAGTTAGTTGCATCCCCTTCATTAATAATTGCAACGCTTGCTGTTGGCACAGTTAAGCCGGCAGCACTTCCCAACTCTTCTCTGCTTGAAACATTGATATAAGGAATTTCCCTTTCATCGCATAAAACAGGCAAATGCATTACTATTTCAGGAGGGTTGACATCTGTGGCAATTATAACTAGTTTTGCCTGGCCTCTTTCGACTATCTTGGTAACCTCATTTACTCCTTTCTTTAATTTGCCTGTTTTCTTAACTATCTCGACAGCTTCATAGGCTTTTTCCTGCATTTCTTTTGATACCTCTGCCATTTTAATTATCCTTAATTTAACTTCTAAAAAAACTATTTATAAATGTTTTGGATGTGTTTTTACTTGCGAGTAAAAGAATATGCTTAATGATTATTTATGTGTAAACCAGAATATTAACTCATTTTTTTCTTTTTTATCGAGCCTGGAAAAATATTGCCTTTCAAATTGAACTACTTCATTGACTTTAACTTTTTTTAAATTCTTTTCCCCAATCCCAGAAATATATTTTCCATTTTCCATTAAAACTTTAATTTTAACTAAGTCCTTATTTACAGGAAGCCAATGCAGCATAATAGCATTTAAATCCTTATTATATTCTTTAGAAATAAATTTATTATTTTTAAAATTAAACAAATGCATAAATCTATAAGTTTTATTTTTTTCTAAGTTATCCTGTATATAAAATTCATTGCTTGTATTAAAAATCCTTGATCCATAATTATAATCAGGATGCAGAGGAGCTTTAATTTTTAATTTAGGAGCATTTTCAATTTTTATTTTCTTAGGATTAAATATGGCAAAATATCTTCTTGTTGTTTTATCAATTATTTTTTTATTTTCAATGTATAAGCTGTCTATTGGAACAGTAATTTCGGTTTGTGTCAAGCCAAAGCTTAAGCAAAATTTTCTTATAGCTTCTGGTCTTATTCCTCTTCTCTTTAAACTCTGCAGGCTAAATGTCCTAGGATCATCCCACCCAATATATTTTCCTGAGGCAACTTCTTTGCTTGATTTAGATTTAGATAATTTAATCCCAGAAATCTGCAATAACCCCGTATGAATGATTTCTTTGTCGGGCCATTTAAAAATATCCCAAATATATCTTTCCATTTCACTTTCCATCATTAATTCTTTTCCCCTTATAATATGGGTAATACCAAGAAAGTAATCATCTATTGCCCATGAAAAGTCCAATAAGGGCCATATTCTATATTTTTTTCCAATTCTTGGATGTTTTCTGTCTGATATTCTAAATATAACTCTGTCCCTAAAAGCAGGATTTTCATGCTGCATGTTCGTCCTTATTCTTAATGTTGCAGATTTCTCTTTCATCTTAAACATTTTTTTCCAGTTTTTCAAATTCTCCTCGACATCATTTCCCCGGCAGTCACATTCAAGCATTTTTAATCTATTCTCTCTTAATTTATCAGCAGAGCAAAAACAAACATATGCCTTATCAAGTTTGATTAATTCTTCTGCATATTTGTAATAAATTTTTAATCTGTCTGATTTATAATAAACTTTATCATATTTTATCTTGAGCCATTTCAAACTATCAGGAATTAATTTATAAGCTTCTTTAGAAATTGGCTTTTCAGAACTTCCAATCGTATCATCAATAATCAAAAGCATTTTTCCCTTATACATCTTGGCATATTCGTCATTTAAAATAGCCTGCCTTGAATTTCCAATATGCAATGGGCCAGAAGGATAAGGAGCTAGTCTTGTTACAACTTTTCCCTGCACATTAGGAAGTTCATGCAATTTATGCTCTTCATGCTTCTTTTCTTTAAATTCATAATTTTTTAATTTATTTTTCTGCTGCTCCAGCTTCATTAAGTTAACCTCTTTTATTACTTTATTTATTTCTACAGCAATTTCTTTTATATTATTTTTAAGCTCTGGTTTTTCCTGCAATATCTTTCCTAAAACAGAATTAAAATTTGCTTTTCCATTGTAGTCTGCCGCATTCTTTAAGGCATACTTTAGAATTAAATCTTTCATAGAAATACTAAAATTTAACTTTATTTAAATATTTACTTTTTCCTTCTTGATTTCCTTGCAGGAGCATTTTGACCAATTAGCTTCTTATTCATATTTTTTCTGAAAAATAATAAATAAATTATTTCTAAAATTCCGGCTGTATTAACTACTGCAAGAACAACAAACCATGCTAACTGGTTATTTCTTCCACATTTCCATAATGCAGCGAATTTCCAGATTAAACTCCAAACAATTAATGCTATAAGCCAATCCGGGAATAAAAATAATGTTTCAAAATTAATTGCCATTGCCATTTTTTATCCAAAATAATCCTCATCTACATTCCTAATTAATTCTTGGGCATTCTCTCTTCTTTGCACAGTATGTTCTTTATTGCAATAAGGACAGCCTTTATTCGAGCTTCCTAAAGGCCTTGTAAAGCTGAATTTGCAATTACTGCAGTGATATGCAACCCTTTCTTCATAAATCATTGGCTTAACCTCTTTTTTTGTATCTTGTTTCTTTAGCCTTTCTGGAGTTAAATCAGCAATATCATGAGAAGCTAGATAGCCATGGCTAAAACAAGTTGTGCATACAAATATCCCATCTTTATTCCTTCTTAGATCCCCAACAGGAACTTTTGTTCTGCATAATTTGCACGGAACTAATACGTTTGCTGTTGCCATCATGCTTAGAATATAACAAATAAATATAAATAGCTTTCCCTTTAAAAATTTAAAAAAGAAAAAGTAGACTTAATTATATACTTAGTTTAAAATTCGTCTTCAATCTCATCCTCTTCCTCATCAAGAACATCATCTTCCTCATCAGCTTCACTTTCCTCTTCTCCATACCTTTTTAATTTAAGCTCTAACATTGTAATTCCTCCTTAAAAAAGTTTTCTAAAAAATTTTAATAGTAATATATAAATGTATCTATTTTTTCCAGGATCATTTTTACAAAACAAAATGTTTATATATAAGTTTAAATTTTCGTAATTTTATGGTAGATAATATAACGAAGAATATTAAAAAATTGGTTGATGAGAACGAGCAAGGAAGTTCATACGCTAAAATTGTTCCCAGCATTGTAAAAAAAGGAATTGATAATGTTAATTTGAGCATGTTTGATGATGATACAAGGAGCGGATTGTTAAATGCAGCCGGTGATGAATTTTTTAAGAGGGGAGATTTTACACAAGCAGTTAAAGCATATGTTTTAACAAAAAATGTTTCAAAGATGGATCAGATAGGAGATGAGTTCTCGGGAAGAGGACAATTTTCACAGGCTATTGAAATTTACAGCCTTGCATATAATTTTTCGCAGGATAAAAATAAATTAATTAATTGCGGAGAGAAATGCTTAATAGAAAGCCATTTATCAGATTCATTAAGAGCATTTGCAATATTAAAAGATGAAGCAAGATTAATAAAACTTGGAGAAGTATGCTTAGAAAAAGAAAAAGTTGATGTTGCAATAGAGGTTTTCGCTATTTTAAATAACAGGGATAAATTAATCAAGTTAGGAGATAAATGCCTGAATGAAAACAGATATGGCTATGCTGCCAGAGCTTACGAACTAGCTGGAGATAAAGACAAATTATCCCAATTAGGAGATGTTCTGCTTAAATCAGGATTATTAGGAAGTGCATTAAGAATTTATGAACTAGCAGATAACAAAATGATGGTTCAATTTATTAGAGAGAATTTCTCTGAAGACCAGATTGGCAGATTTTACGCATAAAAAGAGAGGAAAAATGTACGAGCGTGAAAAAACTATCGATGTTTTAAGAAGGCTAAAAGCCCAGGAAAACAAGCCAACCCCTGAGATTTATGTTAAGACTGCAAAAAAAGAAGAGCCTGTAAAAATTGTTAACCTTCCTCAAAGAAAAATAGAAGATTTAATGCATAAAGTGGAAGAAATAAGAAAAAAAATGAAGACAGGAAATACAGGAAGTTCCGGCTATTTTAATTTATATTATGATCTTAAAAATGCAGAGCAAAACTTTTTAAAAGAAGGGTTGATATTAAAAGGAAAAAATTTTCAAATACCTGAAACAACAATGAAAAGAGTAGATGAAATGTTAAACAGCATCAAGACAAACGAGGTGAAAAAATAATGGGCTTAGGTTCTTGGATAAAAAATTTATTTTTTGAAGAAGAAAATGTCAAGACAGAAGAAGTTAATGAAGTTAAAGAAAATGCTAAAGGGGAAATAAAAGATTATGATTACAATGTCAAGATATTTGATTTAGTAAAAAAAGAGGATATTAACAAAGTGACAAGCTATATAATACAAGACAAATCATTAGCCTTGATAAAAATGCACAAGTTTACTGGAAACAGGGATGATTTAAAGGAAGTTTTAAATGAATTAAAGACAACATGCGATAATTGCAATTCAAAAGTTCTTGGAATAACCAATAATATGTATTTTGTAAGCAAAGAAAAGATTAACATTGAAAAGGAAGAAGCTAATTCTTTATTGTAATTTTTTAATAGTGGTAACATAATAGAAAGGTTTAAATACTGATTAACTTTAAATTTTGAATGATTTAAAATGATTTTAGAAAAAGATGTTCCTGCAATTGAAGCTAGAGTCAAAATGAGTGATGAAGAATATTTAAACTGGAATATATCTGAAACTGTTAAAAGATTAATAAATACTCCTGCAGAATATCCCATAGCCTTGACATTTTACGAGCTGCATAAACATATTTTAAGAAATAAAGGAGTTAGTGAAAGACTTTTATTGGAAGGTGACGAAATAATAGAAAAAATTAAAAGAGAGTATATAAAATATAACTAAGAAAGGAGCATAATAAAATGGCAAAAGAAGAACAAATAGGATTTCATAAAGGATCTTTAACAACTTTAATTAAGGAAAAACAGGAATTAGAAAGAATTTTGCAGATAGTAAATACTTTAGTTCAAGCCCATGTTAAGGCATTAAAGGATTTAGGAATAGATTTGGAAAAAGAAGCCAAAACTAAAAAAACTTTAGATGCTAAGATAAAATGACAGTATATATTGCAGCTTCAATTTCCGAGTATACCCACAAAGAAGGTTTTATTAGTTCAATACTAAATCATTTAGTAAAAACTGGGAAGGCTGAATACGGATTAATTAATCAAGATGATAACAGTGGAAAAATATACATTTTATATGATGTATTAAATGGTAATCCTTATTTAATTTATAGTGCAGAAATATCAGTTGAAGTTTTTAAAGAATTAAAAAGACTGCACTTAGAGGTGTTAGAAACAATAATGGATACAAAATTAGGAAGTTTAACAGATAGGTTGGATACTGGAATTCATCATAAAAATTTTAATGAAAATTTTTATAAAAAATTTAGAAACCCCAGTAAAATTCCAGTTAATTTAGATTCTCAAATAATTTTAAATTAAATGCAAAACCTAAGAATTTTAAACAATAAAGAAATAAAGCAAGTTTTAAATAAAATACAGGAACAATTCGGCATTAAAGAAATAAAATTAGATTTAGGAATGCTAAAAAATAAGGAAGGAAAAATTTTTTTAATAACCAAAGACATTAACAAAGTTAATCTAGATAAGCTGAGAATAAACGAGCTTGGATTGTATATTGCAAAAGAAGACAAAGGAATAAGATTAAGCATTGAAGGAGCATATTTATTTGGAAAACATGCAGCTAAAAATATTCATGAAATTGACAAAGCAAATGCTTATTTTTGGATGACAGGAGAAGATATTTCCTGCAAAAAAGAATTTAAAGGTTTTGTTATTATAAGATACAAGGACAATTATTTAGGATGTGGAAAATGGAAGGAAAACAAAATACTGAACTTTATTCCCAAAGAACGCAGAATCAAATAGAAAAGACAATAAGAAATTTAAATGAAGATTATCGTAAGTTAAATGCAAATCATGAAAAATATTTCTCAATTTTAAGAGGCATAAGGAGAGGGAATTTATTATTGGATACCAATTTATTTATTCCATTAAGCGGGGATATGATTACTTCGCCATTAGTAATAGATAATTGGGAAGATCATAGGATATATAGTCTATCAGAAAAAGAGATATTAGAAAGTGCAATATCATACAAAAGATGTTTAAGGGAACTATTATTAAAAACACCGAGATTGTATGTAACAAAAAAGGTTTATCTAGAAGCAATAGCAGAAACAGGTTATTGGCAAGGAAGAATAGATGTGCTGGATAACTTTAAATTAAAAATAATGGATAATAAAAGAAGAGATTTGCTTGAAAGATTGATAAAAATTGGTAAATCTTATTTAAGCTATTTAATAAAAAACCATGAAGAAAATCGGGAATTAATTAAAAGTAAAATAATATTGGGCCAAAATGGAAATTATGAACTTGAAGAGAGATTAAAACAACAATTAGCAGAATCCCATGTAAATTGTACGGATGTTGACAGGGATTTAGTTTTTCATGCATTTGTCAATGGATTCATGGAGAACTTAACACTGATATCTTTAGATGCACATATACAAATGTTAATGGAAGATTTATTAAAATATAAGAAAGAATTCGAGACGATAGCCGATAAAAAAATTAAAATACGTGGCAACAAATTTTGGCATGGTTACACGACTTATATTTTTGATTTCATTGAGAGGGAAAGATTCAATTAGATTTTCCGCATTCAACAATCAAAGCATGAAATTCCTTGTACAAATCAACATCTTTAGGAATTTTATTAATAATCAAAGATTGCAATTCACTATATTTTATATTTTCATTGCAATAGCCTAATCTTGAGAATAATTTTTTTGTATAATTATCAATAACAAAATAAGGCTTGTTATAAGCGTAAAGCAATATTGTATCTGCGGTTTCTTCTCCAATACCCCAAACATCAAGCAAGTTTTTTCTTGTAATCTTTTTATTAGATTTTAAAAACTTAGCAAACCCCTTTATCTTTCTTGCTTTTTGCCTGTAATATCCTGAACTTTTTATTAATAAAGATAATTTTTTCTCAGAAATCTTATTTAATTTATCAAGATTTATCAAATTCTTTTCGATTAAAATCTTAATTATTTTTTCAGTATTCTTCCACGAAGTATTTTGCGTTAATATCGCCCCTAAACATGTTTCTAATCTTTTATTTTTAGAAATTATAGGCCACCAATTCTGCTTTCCGTGTTTTTTTAATAATTTATTATATAAATTAATCATATTAATCAAGTAAAAACATAATTTAAATAACTAACTATTAATTTGGAACAAGAATTATATTTTGCTCAGTATATTTGCTTGAAAATCTTTCTTTATATGAAGTCAGCCTGAATAAAAGCCCTTCTAATCTAATGCGCACAATCCCATCCCTTATTTTTGGATTATAATCTCTGAGAAATTCATCATCAATCAGTTCCTTAGATTTTAATCTTTCTTTTTCATCTTCATTTTTCCAGCTCATTGCCTTTTCTAAATCACCTATAGTTTTTTCATCTTTATTTCCAATCAGTAAATTTATAATTTCTCCGTATTTAACAGATGTTTGGGGTTCTAACTGCTGCAAATAAGAATGTGCAGAAAACTGATGTTTTATAGTAGTAACCTCTTTTAATTCATCCCCCCCTATAAGATTTAAAGCATATTTAAGTGAGATATCCTTAAATAAATCTATTATTCTTGTCCCTTCCCCTAAAACAGCATCTGCATCTACATAAAACTCTGCATTATTGCGATCTAAAATAGAATAATCCCTCTCACGGATTATTGTAATCAAGTTAGGAGTCTTATCCAAAACAGGTTTAATAATCCTAAGTCTTTTTTCTGTAATAGTAGAATCTTTTAAATCATTAATGTGCTTTTGTATTCTTGAAATTACGTCACTGCATATAATATGAGGTTCTCCTTCGATAGTCAGCACTCCTTCCCTAAGCACACAGTCTTGATACTGCTCCAATAAAAACACCAGATAATTCTCAATTTCATTGTAAATACTGCTATAAGAAATTTTTTTGTCCCTTAAAACCATAGAGGCATTAAATAAAAAATCATTTCCAAAACCAATTTTTTTTTCAATCTTCTTGGATATATTTCTTCTATTATTAAAATGTTTTTTGAAAATTTCTTCTCTAAATCTTTTTATAATTCCATTTAGCTGCTTGCTGTTATATCCCCAGCTAACACATTGGGCTAAACTTTTCTCTGTAATCTCTTCTAAAGGCTCTGGCAACCTTATCTCTAATTTTTCTAGCAATTGCGCCATAATTAAATAAGCATAGAAAATTATAAAAGCTTATTTCTTTTTAAAATGAATATAAATTATTAATAATACGCCAATAACATTAAACATATCTGCTAGGTTAAATACAGGAAATATTCTCAAATTAATAAAATCCCTTACATAGCCAAGGAATATTCTATCAATTAAATTCCCGATAATTCCAGAAATTAAAAAATTTAGCCCTAATCTTAACTTTTTTTCTTTGTAATAATAAATGCATATGATTAATGCAATTAAGCTTGCAATTATCAGAAATATGGTATAACCCTGAAATAAGCTGAATGCAGCGCCATAATTTATAGTCGTAGTTAAGAAATATTTAGATATTTGATCTAAAATAATCAACAAAAGTATTAATAGCATAGCAAAAACTTTATATAAACAGGTATTTATAGTTTTTTATATTAAAGAGGTGTAAATGGAGCAGTCTCTAGAGATAAAGGATAATAAGCCAGCAAATGAGAAAATTGATAAATTAAAAAAAGAAAATGCTTCTGAAGATGCTAATTATAAGCTAGTTTATGACTCTATTGGAGAAGGAATAGAGCCGATATATTTTTGGATTCTTGATTTTATGCAGGACAAAAAACCCGGCGGAATAGAGATGGAAGAGGTTATTAAAAATAAGGATGAATACGAGGCAGCTGTCGGCTCTGGATTTTTCTCTGATTTGGGGACAAAAGCAACAAGAATGCAGGAACAAGCAATGAAGATGATGGGAACAATTAATACAGTGGTAAGGAGCATAATAAATTTAATTTATGATTTAAGGGAATTTGACATAAGATTAGAGACTTATGAAGATTTAAGGTCAAATGATCCTGACATAAAAGAGGCTGCAGAAATCGCATTAAGGGTTATATGGATGGATCAAGTAGATGTCAAAAGAGGAAGGGGAAGCATTAACGGATTAGCACAGCAACTGCAATTTGTAACCTTAAGAGACGCTTTCTTGTATGCAAAAGATGCAAGTTTAAGGGATGTTAATGGAAATGAAATTGATTTAAATGAAAGAGTAAAGAGAATACTTAAATCAAGATTAAATGAATATTTTAAATGGAAAAATTACAGTGAAAAAGAATTAAGAAAAAGGTATAACATTGAAAAAGCGTATTTAAAGTCGCAATATAATGCTTTAAAATACTATACTACCTGGGTAAAGCCTTATTTAATAGCTGCAAAAAAACTAAACATGAGCAATTTTATGACTCAATCTGGACTGCCTAATGCAAATATTGTAAATGTATTTAATAATTTAGAAATAAGATTGACATTATTTGGAAAAAAAGAATTCAAGCCGGAAAATATTTCTCCTGAACTAATTAACTTAAAGTTTGACAAAAAATATTATTCCTGCGTTGAAGCTGAAATAGTTTTTAGAACAGTTCCAAGAGCAACACAATCTCAGCAGGGAATGGTATATTTACATTCAGGAAGAACAGATGTTAATATTAAAGCTTACTCATTTACAGACAAGGAATTAAAAGATCTTGAAGATTGGCAGAAAGAAGAAGACTTGGATTTAATAGAAGGGATGGTTGGAACATCAATAAAAGAAATTCAGGAAGATATAGATAAATACCTGACAAAAAAAGATGAAGAAAAAGAAGAGAAGAAAAAGCAAAAATTCGAAAATCCTTTTAAGGGAATTTATGATGGCTTTAGGCAAGTTTCAAAAGCTCTTGGTTCAATAAAAAATTTATTTAAATTCAAAGATGTCAAGGATTCAAATTATTATGAAGCATTAATGAGGGAAAAGGCAAAAGAACAAGCTGAGAAATCAGCTTATAGACTATATGATGTCTACAAGAAGTCTCATGGCATGCTGGCCTGGTAAAGCTTATTAATTAAAAAAACACAATTAATTTATGGAAATTAAAGATATTTTAAAAGCACTTGAAAAATTAAAAGATAATAAGGATAAAATAAATTACATTAATAAGATAATTAAAGAGATAAAAGACAAGGAATTAATTGAGGAATTAAAAGAATTAGTCAAGGAACTTGAAGAAGATTTAGAAGAAAAAATAGATAATGTTGATATTCCTCTGGCAAGAAGAAGAGAAATCGAATTAGATGAAGTTGAAAGTGACATAGAAGTTCAGGAAAGGCAAGCTGCAAGGCAAAGGCCTGTAATAAGGCCTAATATAATCTTGCCAAGAGAAGAAGATGAAAAAGAAACAAGATATGAGGCTGTTAACTCAAATTATAAGCAAGTCAGTAATGCTCCAGTATATCAAACTTCTCCGCTTTTTTCAAATTATGACAATATTTCATTACAGAGTCAAATTGATACAAATTTTGTAGAACAAACATTAGTAAGAGAAATGGATTTTGATGTGGGGCAAGTAATAAATGATGTTCAGAAAGAGGAAATTCGCAGTACTATAGACAAGCTTCTTCCAAATATATCAACTGAAGAAAGAATAAAAGCAGAAGACAAGGTAATGTATGAAATGAAATTTAAAAATAAAGATTTACAGTATATTGCAAAACTAAAATGATGAATCCATTTAAATCAAAATATGAAGGAAGTATGGACTCAGCTTATGTTCCTAATTATGCATTGGGAGCACCAACAAGCCCGCAGACAGCCAACCAAATAGCAGAAGCTACTGCAAGATTAAATGCAGGAGTTTTAGGAGTTGATTTAGCATTAATAGATGAAAGATTATTCGAGCAAGTTCCAAAGCAGCATTTTAAGGAAATTGACAGGTTAATGAAAATTACAGGAGCAAAAGCAACAATACATGGCCCTATAGTAGATTTAGCTGGTTTTCAAGCAGGAGAAGGCGGAGCAAGATGGGACGAAGATAACAGGATACAGACTGAAAGAAAATTAAATTATTATTTTGATATGGCGCATGAAACAGATGCAAAAGGCAATACTCCAATTAATTTCCATATTAATACAGGACTGCCTGGAGAAACTTGGGAAAAAGTCGATGAAGAGAGATTAAAGAAAGAATATGGGATAACTCCCGATGAAATAAGCAAATTAAGAAAAGATGAAAAATCTGCAATTCGTGAAACTTATAATTCAAATACAGGAAAAAATGAGTATGAAGTCATGAGAAGCATGCTTGTTGTAGACCGAGATAAAGGGCAATTAGCACCATTAAAATACGAAGTAAAACGTCATGTTGAAGGACCTGTAAGATATACTCCTAATAGGCAGCTTAAACTAATTAATGATAACACATGGGATGATGCAAAAGAAAAAGTATACATGCAGCAAAAACAAAAAGCAGAGATTATGGATAGAATAAAAGTGCTCGTAAGAGAAGTCCAACCTTTAGAATACGGCAGACAAAAAGGAGTTTTATCTAACGATGAAGAAGCAAGACTAAATGAGCTAAAAAAAAATATTGAATCTTGGGGTGGGCATATTAAAGAAATTGATAAACATGTAAATACAGGATTAAATAATTTATATCACGAATTAGATTTTATTCCAAAAGAATACAGCAAAGAAGTTAGAAATCTAAAAGAACAAATACAAGAAGGTTATAATAAATATGATGAAAAATTCAATGAAATTATAGGTAAATTAGAAAAAGGAAAAATAAAAGATGAGGACAGAGAAGTTTTGAATCAAATACAAGAATTGCAAACCAGAGATTTACAAATAAATTTGGATAAAATTGGATCAAGATTCAAAGATGAAAATGGAAAGATACATGGAATTCCAGTTCCAGAAAAATTTATCCCCGCAAACGATTTAGCAAAAGAAAAAACAGTTGAAACAGTTTCTAATGTCTTGTTTGAATCCTGGAAAAAATATAAAGATAATACTCCTATAATGCTATTGGAAAATTACATGCCTGAGGGATTAATAGGAAGTGCAGAAGATTTGGGAAAAACTGTAGAAGATACTAGAGAAAGATTCGCTAAAAAACTAGTTAAAGAAAAAAACATTGAAAAAAAAGAAGCTGATAAAATAGCTGAAAAATTAATTGGGGTTACATGGGATGTTGGTCATATAAACTTTTTGAGAAAATATGGATATGATGAAGAAAAAGTTAAAGAAGAAACTAGAAAAATTGCAAAATATGTAAAACAGGTCCATATTACAGATAATTTTGGATTTAATGATGCTCATCTTCCCCCTGGAATGGGAAATGCTCCAATAAAAGAAGAAATGGCTATTATTGCCCAAGAAATGAGAAAAAAAGGACTAGATTTTAAAAAAGGCTCTGTAATTGTTGAAGCAGGATCTTTTGTCGGGCAATTTAAAGAAAATCCCCATCCTTATGCATTAGAATATTTTGAATCACCATTATATACTTACAAGAGCATGCCTTACTGGAAAGATATCTGGGAAACAGAAGCACCTTATGGATTGGGATACGGACAAATACTTCCAGAGCAGCATTTCGGAATGTATGGTGCAGGATTTTCAAACCTTCCTGTAGATTTAGGAGGACCAATTTCGCAGGATAAATCAAGATTTGCCGGAACGCCAAATGCTTAAATTTTGATTTAGACACAAAGAGATAATAAAATGTCAATATCAACAAAAATCAATAAAGAGAATCATAAAAGAAAAAAGATTAGCAGGAAGCTGGAAAATAACAGATAAAGAAGTAGATGATTTGAATGTTAAACTAAAAGAAGGTTGGAAAAGATGGGAAATAAAATCTGCTTATATATAATAAAATGCTTAAATTTAAATACTAAATAAAATTAATAATAAAAAAGAGGCTGATAATGTTGAAACAAGAATTAAAAAAAGATTTTACTAAGGATTATGATATTGCATATGATTTTGCAGCAAAAGTTTATGAAAAATTTAGAGAAGTAATTAAGTCTATAGTTCTCTTTGGAAGTACTGCAAAAGAAACACAGCAGAGAAAAAGCGATATTGATATTATTGTAATAGTAGATGATGCAACAATACAATGGACTCAAGAACTTGTAGCATGGTACAGGCAAGAACTTGCTAGATTAACAGCTTCTTTAAAATACCCAAAGAAACTCCATATCAATACAGTTACATTAACAACATTCTGGAACGAAGCTATTGTCGGGGAACCTGTGGTTATAAATGTTTTAAGATACGGAATAGCATTAATTGATTTTGGGGGCTTTTTTGAACCCTTAAAAGTTTTATTAGCAAGGGGAAAAATAAAGCCTACTCCGGAAGCAATTTATAATGCCTTGACAAGAGCCCCTATGCATTTATCAAGAGCAAACATGTATTTATTAGGAGCAATAGATGCTGTTTATTGGAGCATGGTTGATAGTGCGCATGCAGCTTTAATGTGTGCAAAACAAGTTCCTCCAAGTCCAGAGCATATTTCATCTTTATTAAAGCAAACTTTTGTAAAAAATGGAATGTTAAATTCTAAATTTGTTGACTGGTATGAAGAGATTTATGCCTTAGCACATCACATTACACATGGCGAAGTAAAAAAAGTTACAGGAAAAAATATTGAAATGTATATGGACAGGGCAGATAAGTTTATTGGTGAGATGGCCAATATTATCAAGGAATTAGAATAATTAAGAGTGATCTGAAACCTGAATCACAGTCTCTAAATTTGGAAATGTTAAATTTTTTCTTGCGATATCTTCAAAACTTTCTTCATCATGTCTATCAATAACGCTTTCTTCAGAGAAAATATGAAAGTTATCTCCAACCCTTGATCCGTATAAAACATCAGCTGTTTTAACATCAAATCTTGATTTTTTTCCATTTATTATTAAATGAACATTAAGAGGAAGTTGCTTTCCTTCAATTCCAATTACATCATTCTTAGCATATTCAATCATTCTATCTAATCCTTTATGAATAAAAAATTGATAAGATTTTAAATCTAAACCATAATTCTCTGCAACTTGAAATAATTCATATGCTTTTTTTCTTAAGAATTCATTTCTTTCCTGCTCATTCAAAGAACGTAATCCTCTCGCAAATTCTCCGTAATTTAAATCGTGATTAAGATAAACGATTCTTCTTTGTTTTTGTGAATCATCTTCTGGAAAAACTGCCCTGTTATGATCCCTGCAGTAATTTAAAATGTGTTTATTTAAATCGACAATTCCATTTTTGATTTTTGTTCCATCTTTAATTTCTTTTCCAGCAGGCTCAACTTTTACAAATCCACGAAACCATTCCAAATCAGTTTCTTGTTTCATTTTAATTTAAAAAAAAGAAAATTAAGAAGCTTTTTTCTTAGCTTCTTGCATAGCTTCAACGTATTGTGAATAAACGTTTTTGCCCATGACTTTATAAGAATCAACATTTATTGCATCACTGCCATCTTTGTCCTTACCAGTTGTATACTTTCTTAACTCTTCGGCATTTATTTGATATTTGCCATTACTTCCTTTTAAGAAAGCTTTTCCAATTTCCCTGGTCATCATATCAGACTGTCCTAAATATTCATCGGCCCAAATATCTGTTATTGGCGCACTTTCAAACATTTTAGGCAATCCTTTAGATTTTGTTACAAGTGATTTTAATTTTTTTCTGTCGCCTTTGCTCAATTGTTCTATTAACTCTAATTGCTTGAATAAACTATATACTTGTTTATTCTTTTCCCCATAAGCGGTGCCCATAGGAATGTCTCTAATTTGTTTACCTAAAACTTGATATAATTGAATTTCAAAACTTTTGAAATCATCTTCAGTTGGATTGGGATTTTCTCTCTTAAAATCTTCAACCATTAATTGAAGTTTTCTATCTATTATTCCAACATAATCATTAAATATTTCTCCGCCATATTTAGTAACTGCTTTTTGAACCTTAGGTTTTTCAGATTCTTGCCATTCTTTTAATCTTAATAATAATCCGGATTCGGGTTGGTCTAAAAAAGTTCTTGGATCTTTACCAACTAATTCTCCTAAATTTTCATAAACATTTGTCTGATCAGCCTTAGGATTTGTTTTATTTTCATTATACTGTTTAAGTGAATCTTTAGCAGATTCTGTTCTATAAACAGGATCTAATGCATTCAAATAATCTTCTAATGTACCTTGATTTTGTTCTGTCATTTTATTGTTTTAATTTAACCTCCTTTTATGTTAAATTATTGTTACTTTAGAGTAGTTATGCTAGTATATAAACCTTTCTATTTGCAGTTTTAAGCCTCAATTCCTTAAAAAACAAAGGTTATAAATTTTTGCCCTTTAACTAAATTATGAAATCAATTCTTGATAAATTATTGGAAGATTATCGAATAACAATTAATCTAGGAAATGGAGGACATGCTGCTGGTTATTATAACGAGATTAATGAAAAAATACAAGAAAGATATGAATTTGAAAAAGGAGTTTATACTATAAAATATTCACAAGAAGATTTTACTGTTTTCTATTATACCCCAAAAATTAAAAAAACATAATTAATTCAATAAAAAATTTGATGATTTAAAAAATATAAATAATTGCAAAAGGATTAAATTAAACTTATTTAAAAAAACAAAAGATATTTAAATTTGCAAAATTGGCCCTAATAAAGAGGTGAAAAAATGGATCATTCAATAAAAGTAAATGCACAATTAATGCAGGCTATAAAAGAAATAGTGAATAAAACCAAGATGTTTCATGACGAAGAGGATTTTATTAACCAGGCTATTCTAAAGCAAATTTCTAAATTTCGCGGGGTTTAAATGAAGTTAGAAAAAGCATCATTTGCAGCAGGTTGTTTCTGGGGAGTACAAGCTGCATTTGATAAAATTAAAGGTGTAGTAAAAACAACTGTTGGATATACTGGAGGAAACTTAAAAAATCCAAGCTATGAAGATGTTTGTTCAAATAAAACAGGGCATGCTGAAGCTATTCTTGCAGAGTTTAATTCTAAGATAGTTTCTTATGAAAAATTACTTGAAATATTTTGGAAAATTCATGACCCCACAACATTAAATAAGCAAGGCTTAGACATAGGAACACAATATAGAAGTGCAATATTTTATTTCAATGATGAACAGAGAATATTGGCATCAAATTCAAAAGATAAAGAAGGCAAAAAATACAAAAACAAGATTGTTACCCAGATTGTAAAAGCTAAGGAATTTTATCCTGCGGAAGATTATCATCAAAAATATTATTTAACGCATAAAGTAGTTTGTCGTATTTAAAAATAAAAACGCCAAGGCAGGGATTTGAACCCCGAAGTCCTTGCGGACACAAGCTTTCTATTCCTAGTTTCCAGGTTCGCATTATAATCTTGCGCAGTACCAGGTTGTGCCACCTTGGCTTAAAAATTAAAGTTTTTTAATTGTATATAAAATTATTTATTCAACAACTTGTATAGAAATCATGACACTTTCTGGTATTTGAACCCTCATAATTAACCTTAATGCCCTTTCATTGGCATCTAAATCAATTAATCTTTTATGAATCCTCATCTCAAACCTGTCCCATGAAGCCTTTCCCTCGCCATCAGGACTCTGCCTTGTAGTTATCTTTAGTCTTTTTGTAGGCATTGGAATCGGCCCATAAGTTTTAGTTTTAGTTTTTTCAGCTATATCCAATATAGATTTAATTATCTCATTAATATCATCTATATTATTGCTTGCTAATTTAATCCTCGTTCTTGACATAAAGCTTGAGTAAATTACGGGTTTATAAAATTATTGGAAAAAATTATTTTAAGTTAAAAGATTTATTTTCGAATATAAAAACAATTAAATATAAGGCATATATAAACAATTTTATGTTAAACAAAATGCTTAAAATATTATTTATAATAGTTTTAGTTTTATTGGTTTTATTTGCAAATTTTAAAATAGTGTCTTTAAACCTTGACTTCTATCAAAAAGAATTCACAAAATTAAATGTTTACGATAAAATTCCTGATGCAGATGTTCATATTGAAAATTTAATTGATTATTTTAATGATAAGGAAGAATTATCAAGTTTCTTTAATGAAAAAGAAAAACTGCATTTGCAGGATGTTAAATACTTAATAAACATAGCTTTCATAATTTTTTACATGTTATTAATTTTATTTTTAATCTTATCAGCCTATTTTATTTATAAAAGAAATTACTTATTAATTTTAGATTCATTAATAATTTCTGGATTTATAATAATTTTGCTGCAGGCTGTATTTTTATTATTGAATTTTAGCTCAGGCTTTATATTATTTCATAAAATTTTATTCACAAATGATTTATGGCTGTTAAATCCTGAAACTGATAACTTGATCAATTTATTTCCAGAAAAGTTTTTTTATGATATCTCATTAAAAATAATGCTAAACAGCTTAATTACGTCATTAATGCTGATAATTCTCAGTTTTGCAGTAAAATTTAAAGTAAACAAAAGCTTTTTAAAGAATAATAATTAATGGATAATATAAATTAGGGGGAATAAAATATGGAAGAGATTCAACAAGAAATTCAGCAAAAAAAAGAAGACACAATACAATTAAGCAAATCCACTTTATGGCAGATTGTTTCTGGTGTCTTGGGAATATTGCTTATAATAAGTATATTTACAAGCGGTTTTGGCTTTGGAAATGATTCAAGTCCAACCGGAGGAGCTGTTGTTAATCCTACAAATCCTGGAAATAATATTCCTACAGGACCGGTAGAAGTAAGCGCAGATGATGATCCTGTTTTGGGAGAAAAAGATGCTCCTGTAACAATCATAGAATTTTCAGATTTTCAGTGTCCATTCTGCAGAAAATTCTGGACAGACACATTTGAACAGCTAAAAACAGAATATATTGATACTGGAAAAGTAAAATTAATTTACAGAGATTTCCCGTTAGAAAGTATTCATCCAATGGCTCAAAAATCAGCTGAAGCTGCTCAATGTGCTGATGAAGAAGGAAAATTCTGGGAATATCATGATAAGATGTATGGAGAACAAAATATATTAGATAGCGGAAGCAAAGAAGGACCAGTAAAGGGAACAGCACAATATAGTGAAGATGATCTAAAAAAATGGGCTAAAGATCTTGGATTAGACTCTGGAAAATTTGATTCATGCTTAGATGACGGAAAATATGCAGATGAAGTTGCAAAAGACTTCCAAGACGGAGCACAAGCAGGAGTTCAAGGAACACCAAGTTTCTTCATTAACGGAAAGCAGCTTTCTGGAGCACAGCCGTTCTCGGCATTCAAGCAAGCAATAGATGCTGAATTGGCTTAATTTTTCTTTTTTTTAATTAAAAAATGGAAGATAATACAACACAGGGAAAAAAAGAGGAAATTCATACAAGCATAATACAAAATAAAATCAACCAGGAAAAAAATAAAAAATTAGTAAAAAAAATACTGACTTATTCTATAATAATAATTGTTATAGCTATATTAATCTACATTCCAGTAAATAATTCTAAGAAACCTGGAAAATATGATGATTTTGCAAAATGTTTAACAGAGAAAGGAGCAAAAGAATATGGCGCTTTTTGGTGTCCCAACTGCGCAAGGCAAAAGGAATTATTTGGCAAATCCTTCAAATATGTGGATTATGTAGAATGTGATGCTAGAGGAAATAATCCACAGCCAGAATTATGCAAAGAAAAGAAAATAAAGGGATATCCGACCTGGGAGTACAACGGAACCTTTATAGAGGGCACACAATCATTAGAAGAGCTAAGCAGCATGACAGGCTGCACTATATAAAAAAGAAGTTGTTAAAAAAACCAATTTTTCAGAGACAAAACCGCAACGTTTATAAAAGGTATATTTAGATTTTATATTAAATGTTCACAATTGTCTTGGACACAAATATAATACTAGATTCAATAAAGTTCAGAATAGATTTATTCACAGAATTAAGAAGAATATGCAGCTTTCCATATAAAATAGCTGTGCTGGACAAGACATTAAAGGAATTAGAAAATAAGAAAAACTCAAAGATAGCATTTCAATTAATAAATAAAAAAAATATTCAAATAATAAAAACACAAGATAGCTATGTTGATGATTTATTATTTAAATTAAATGATGAGCATATCATAGCCACAAACGATAAAGAATTAAAAAGAAGGCTAAGAAAAGAAAATAAGAAAATAATAACAATAAGGCAAAAAAAATATTTGATGACTGAAAATGTTTTATGAAGTTGAACTCAAGGGGCACATAAGAGTACCGCCATCCAGCTTTAAAATGGATGTTGAAGATGCAATATTGCAGCAATTAAATGAGCATTTTAAAGAATATATTTCTAAAGATTTCGGAATTGTGCTTGCAGTTTCAGATATTGTTTATATTGGAGAAGGAATAATAATACCAGGAGATGGAGCAGCTTATTATGATACAAAATTTAAGGTATATACTTTCAAGCCTGAACTGCAGGAAGTTGTCTTGGGAAAAATAACCCAGATAGAAGAATTTGGGGCATTCATAAATCTTGGCCCAATAGACGGAATGGTGCATATTGGACAGACAATGGATGACTTTGTAAGTTTTTCAAAATCAGGAGTTCTAGTAGGAAAGCAAAGCAAGAGAAGCTTAAAAATTGGAGATGAATGCAGAAGCAGAATAATAGCAGTAAGCTACAAAGAATTAAGAAATCCGAAAATAGGATTAACAATGAGGCAATGGATGCTTGGATCTTTAAATGCAATAAAAGATGATGTTAAGAAATTAAAGGAAAAATGAGCACTAAAAAAGTATGCAAAAAATGCAAATTATTTGTTGATAAGGAAGTTTGTCCTATTTGCAATGGCCGAGATTTTGTTAATACCTGGAAGGGAAGGATAAGCATATTAAACGCAGAGAAAAGCGAGATTGCAAAAAAACTTGAAATCAAAAGAGATGGAGAATACGCGATTAAAACAAGATGAAAAAACTAAAAGAATTTCACAGTCCATTATTAGACTACAAAAGAGTAACTTTAGAAGTAGAGCATAATAATGACAAAACTCCGAGCAATCAAGATGTATTAAATAAAGTTTCTCAGGAATTAAATGTTAATCCTGAACTAATCAAGATAAAGCATATTTATTCTCATTTTGGATCCAGTAAATCAAAGGTTATTGCAAATGTATATAAAAATGCTGAAATGCTTAAAAAAATAGAAGAAATAAAGAAAAAGCCAAAAGAAAAAAAAGAAAAAGAGCAGGCTCAGGCTAAAAAAGAATAAAAATGGCAAAAAAGAAAGTTAAAAACAAAAAAACAAGCGAGAAATGGAAAAAATATAAAATAGATGATGGAAAGTTAATAAGAGATAGAGCATGCTTAAAATGCGGCCATGGAAATTTTCTTGCAGAGCATAAAGACAGGTGGTATTGCGGCAAATGCCATTATGTTGAAATGAAAAGAAAATAATTATTTATCAAATTCGTCAATTAAATCTTTTAAAGTTTTATTTCTATAAGTATATTGATGATGTTTTTCATCAACCTTAGAAATTAATTTGCCTTTCCTAAATTTTTTATAACTTCCCAAATCTGGAATATCTCCAAGATTACAGTAATCTGAAACATAAACCTCTAGACTGTCTAAATTAGGATTTGGCATACCATTAGAAACCGGAGGATGCCTAAACTCATAATTTATTCTAGTTCCAAAATTATTATGCAATTCAGCTAAAAATTCTTTACTATTGTATTTTATAATCTTTTCATTATCTTTTTTATCAAAAAAATATGCATAGCCTAAAATTAATGAGATTAAACACACACCAAATGTAGCGACCAATTTTTCTTTATAATTCATCATTTTTTTAAAAAAATTAGGCCTCGTTTTTTTATTAAACCCAGGAAAGCTCCTCTTGTGGAGAAGCCTTCATGGGAAAAAAGAGGTGATATAAAAAATAAGTATACTTAACTAGTATATAAAGCTTTTGGTAAGTGTAAACTTACAAGTGGTAACAGGAAAAGTTTAAAAAGAGGAGAAAAATTAAGGGATTATACAGTTAAAAGGTATTATTAATGATTGGGATAAAGAACATGATAGAAATGTTCGTGGAGTTATAAGAATTAGTGCTATAAAATATTATAGTTTTTACAAAGAAAATTTTCCTGAAGATATATTAATGATGGGGGATAATTGGTTTTATATTGCTAGTTTAAAATACTTGAATGGTAAGGACAAAAAATTAAACAGTGATTTATCCATTGCTTGATCTGAGGCTTTTAGTTTAACTCCAAAACAAGCTATGAATACGGGAAATTATTTTGTACCTGCAAAAAAATAGTAGAGAATTTTAAAGAAGATATAGGTCAAAATTTAGCCGTTTTTACATTATCAAAACAGAGGGACGAGGATATAAAAACATTAGGTCAAGTTGTACAAACTGCGGGCGATTATTATAATATTATAGGTTATCGAAATAAAAAGATCAAGGTTTTTCCAACAATACCTGGCGAGAAGACTATTTGTTTAAAAACTAAAAACGGGTATGAATTTGGGGTTACATTTTTTAATCGAGAATTATTATAAATATTTTAGCAACATTTATATTAACTTAAATTCTTGTTATATTATGCACAATGAAATTTATGAAATGCTTGTAAATAAGGATGAAATTACATGGCAGACATTAATCTATGATTTAATAAGAAGCAATCAGATGAATCCATGGGATATTGACATCAGCTTATTGGCTAAAAATTACATTGAAACTGTAAAAAAATTAAAAGAGGCTAATTTTTTGATTTCAGGAAAAGTACTGCTTGCTGCAGCATTATTATTAAAAATTAAAAGCGATAGATTAGTTGAGGAAGATTTTGCAAATTTCGATGCATTATTGTACCCGTCAGAAGAACTTAATGAAGAAGACCTTTATTCGCAGACAACCAGGCAATATCTTGAGCATGAGCATCCCAAATTAACAATAAGAACGCCATTGGCAAGAAAAAGAAAGGTAACAATGCAGGATTTAATATTTGCACTGCAGAAGGCATTAGAATTAGACCAGAGAAAGACATTAAGAAAATTAAGGGAAAAAGAGGTTGTTGTAAAAATACCAGAGAAAAAAGTAAATATCGGAGAATTAATAAAAAATGTTTATGATAAAATAGTTAATTTTTTTAGTTTTAAAAAAGAGATTTTAACTTTTGATAAATTAGTCAATAGCGAGAAAAAAGAGGATAAAATATTCACTTTTATTCCACTATTGCATTTAGATTCTCAAGAGAAAATTAATCTAATACAAAATGAGCCTTTTGGCGAAATAAAAATTGAAATTAAATAAATTTATAAACAAATGAAATATTAAAGTGTTATGGGAATTTATGAAGAGAGCATTAAAAGACCTTTTACAAATTTAAAAAGATTACTAGCAGGAATATTATGGAACATCATTCCCATAGTTAATTTCACTGCTTCAGGATATGCATTCAGATGCGCAAAATTGTCAATGAAGAATAATTTTGAGATGCCTGCATGGGACGAAAAAGGAGAATTATTCTTAAATGGATTAAAGGTATTTTTAATATCAATAACTTATTTATTGCCTTTTATTATATTAACATTGATATTATTCTTTAGCTTTATATTAAGCATAGATATTATAAGATATAAAGAAGACCCAAGTTATCTAATAGATTTAATCAAGCCAGTAATCTTGAATAATTTGTTTTTGTTTATCGCATTATTCTTATTATTTTTATTAATAATATATATAACTCCGAGTGCAGTAATGAATTTTGTCAATAAAAATAAATTCAATGAAGCATTTAATTTTAAGATTATTTTTAAAAAAGCATTTACAGGAAAATATTTGGAAGTAAGTGTATTAATGTTTATTTATGCATTCTTAGTTTATTTCCTTCTTAATTTTATTCCTTTTATTGGGGGGATAATAGCAAGCTTTTTGGTCCAGATTGGTTTATATTCTGCTTATGGTGCAATATATAACAAGCTTTAAATATTTTAGATAATTGAGCTCTGTAGAAATGCTTGGTTTTTTAACCTTTGTGAATGTTGATTTCAACTGCTTTTCGAGGAAAATTGTTAATGAGACATCTGATATTTTATTTTTTTGTACAGGATTTCTACAGAGCCTTAAAAACAAAAAGCTTAAATATACTTAAGTATACCATAGTATACGGTGATTAAGATGGACATTACAACAATAAAAATAGCGCAGGACACAAAACTTCAGCTGGATAGATTTAGAGAATATAAAAATGAGAGTTATGATGAGGTTATAAAAAAAGTTGTTTTTATAGCCAAAAAATGCAAAACAGAACCAGAGCTTAGCAAAGAAGCTATAGCAGCAATAGAAAAAGCGAGAGAAAGGATAAGAAAAGGCAGATTTCTCACAGAAGCTGAAGCAAAAAAAAGGCTGGGTTTATAATGTATGAGGTTATTTTTGATAACGAAGCAATTGATTTTTTAAATAAAATGCCAAAAGATTCCAAAAAAAGAATTTTTAATAAAATAATTTCCACTAAAGAAAACCCTTTTCACTTTTTTGAAAGATTATAAGTTAAGAATAGGGGACTATAGAGCAATAGCAGATATTAACCGGGCTAATAACATTATTGAAATAACATTAATAGGTCATAGGAAAAATGTTTATAAAAAACTTTCTAAAATTTCTTAAATTTCAATATTAATTCTGTAACTGTCAATAATTTTTCTTTGCCTGTTTTCATATCCCTTAATTTAATCTTGTTTTGATTAAGCTCTTCTTTTCCTATAAAAATAGAATAAGGAATATTCAAAGAATTAACATACTCAAGATTTTTTGAAATTCCTCTTGAATTTAAGTCTATATCGCATTTTAAATTATTCTCCCGTAATTTCTGCAGTATTTTTAACGATTCATCCAGAGCATTTATTGGTATTAAATAAAATTCAGCAACATTTTTTTTATTTTCATTTTTTAAGGCATCTTTTATGACATTAATTCCGAATGAAATTCCGACAGCTGGAATATTTCTATTGCCAATAAAATTTCCAATCATATTGTCATATCTTCCGCCAGCTGCTATGCTTGATGTAATTTCACTATTAACTAAATAAACTTCAAATATTGTCCCAGTATAATAACTTAAGCCCCTAGCAAGACTTGCATCAAATTTGACGTTTTTAACATTCAATAATTTGCAGTATTTTAAAACATCGTTTATTTCATTTATTCCATCTTTATTGCCAATTATTTTTTTTATATCATTTAAATCATTTGTAAATATTAAATTTAATAAATTATCAATATTCTTAAATCCTTTTTTCCGTAATTCTTTTTTTACCCCTGAAACTTCTATTTTGTCTAGTTTATCTATGCTTAAAATAACTGTTTCGCGTTTATTTTCTGGAATTTTATAATAATCTAGAATTGAATTCAGGATCTTTCTGTTATTAACCCTTATAATGAATTTTAAATTTAATTTTGAAAAAAATTCTGAAGCAATTGCCAGAAATTCTGCGTCTGCCAGCATGCTTGAGCTTCCGGCAGTATCTGCGTCACATTGAGTGAATTGTCTGTAACGATTTGCACGTATAGGGCCATCTCTAAAAACTTCTCCAATTTCATATCTTTTGAAAGGCATCTTTAGATTTGGGTTCATTGCAATATATCTTGCTAAAGGAACAGTTAGATCATATCTTAATGCCAAATCCCTAGAACCTTGATCATTTAGTTTAAATGTTTCTTTTAGGATCTCACTTCCTCCAGCGTATTTTGCAGCTAAAGTTTCATATCTTTCTAGTATTGGAGTTTGCAAAGGATTAAAGCCATATTTTTCAAAAACTTCTGTAATAATTTTTATAACTTTATTTACTTGAATTTTCTCCTCAACTTCAATATCCTTTACGCCTTTTGCTGTTTGTATTTCTGTCATATTAACTCCTTATTATTTAATAACTAAAAGTTTATATATAAACTTTACTAAGAAGGTGATGAAGATTAGATTAGTAAAAAGATAAGAGTTTAATTTGTATAAACTATTTCTTCATGTTTGGCATAAGCTTCTAAACGCATTAATTGAGAGGCCATATAAGATAACATTTCTTCTACATTTTCTTCTTTATGAAATATTTTATCATTTGCTTTACTAATATTATCTAAAATTTCATATATGTTTTTTATAAAAAAGTCCTTTTCTGATTTTTTATATGTGGTTGTTTCTCTAATAGCTACTTTAATTCTTAATACAGTCCCAACGAGTTGAAAAGTATAATTCATTATAACCTTATCATATTCTTCATCATTATATTTTTCATGATTCTTAATCAATCTTTTTATATCTTTAATAATCAATCTTAAATTTTCTATTTCTTCTTTTATTACATTAATTATCTTTAATTTATCTATATTTTCCATTATCAATTTTAATTATCCTTAAGTATTTAAGTTTATTTATTAATAATCAAAATTCTATTTTTTTTCATATTGTTTAAGATGCTCTTCCCAAGCCGAAATTAATATGTGGCATAGTGTTTGTTTATTCTCATTGAAAAAACGTTCACCAAGAGGAATAAGTTTCCTAGGGGTTTCATTTAAAACAGACCCTAGTGATACATCCTTATACTGAGATGTATTTTTAGAACCTTTATCATCTAACTCTATATCTACAAACATATTAAAGTCTCCTGTTCGGGGAATGGTCCCATACATAAATGGTTCAATTCTATTTACACTAAATTTGTATGTTTTGGAACCCTCTTCATAAGTCCTCCTCAAAGAGCCCCTCATTTCATTTATCTTTTTATTACAAATTTCTTCCCAATCCATTTTCCAATCAATTGTCATATTTTAACTCCTTATAATTATTTATTATGTTGTAGTGATAACATATATATTATATAAATAATAGCTCTCCAATATTAGAGAGTTAATAGAAAAGTTTAAATACTTGTTTATCTTTAACGTGTTATGGACCTATCAATATTAGAAGATATTGGTTTGAGTAGAGGAGAGATTAAAGTGTATCTTTCTTTATTAGAAACCGGATTAACCAAAGTCGGTATAATAATAGAGAAATCTAATTTAGCTAGTTCTGCTGTGCATAACTCAATAAATTCGTTGATTGAGAAAGGATTTGTATCTTATATTAAGAAAAGTAAAATAAAATATTATAAAGCAGTTCCACCAAAACAATTAATAGATTTTATAGAAGATAAAAAAAATAAAATTTTACAAATTATTCCAGAATTAGAAGTAAAGCAGAAATTAGAGAAAGATGAGCAAGAAGCAGAAATTTTTGAAGGAATTAAAGGTATATTAAGAATGCTTAGCTTACTTATTGAGAATTCTAAAAAAGGAGATGAATACCTATTCTTTGTAATTAATGTAGAAGAAAAGAATGAAGAAATTCAAAAATTTTTTAAGCAATATGATATTAAAAGAAAAAATAAAGGATTAATTATAAAAGGTTTAGCACCTAAAGACCTTAAAAATTTATTTATTAAAAGAAAACTGTTGAGAATGAGATATACAAATTTCCCAATACCATCAAACATTAGTATTTGTAATGAAAAAATAGCCTTATTTTCTTGGGGAGAAAAACCAGTAGGTTATTTAATTAAATCAAAACAAATTTCAGACATGTATAAAGAATTTTTTAATCAAATATGGAGATTAACTAGTAAAAGTCTAAAAGGAGTAAAATATGTGGTCTAATAATTATGATGAATGTATAAATTGTAATAAAACAGAAATAAATTATTGTGCTAATGGTTTATGTGAAAAATGTTATAAATTAAAATACCACTATAATCACAAAGCACGATGTTCTATTTGTGATAAAATAAAACCCATATCAAAAAAAGAAGATGATAAAATAATTTGTAAAATTTGTTATAAAAAATATTTTTTTAAAGTTAAACATAGAATATGCAATATCTGCAGTAGATTAGGAAGGATTGATAAAATTGATGGTAAAAAATTAGTATGTAGCTCTTGTTACAAAAAACATTATTTAAATATAAAAATTAATGTTTGTTCAATTTGTAATAAATTAAGACAAAGATATGGGTTTAAAGATGACAAACCAATATGCGAGTTCTGTTATAGAAAATTCGTTTATATAAGAAAGAAACAAATATGTGACAAATGTGGAAACCCGGGAATTATTAATAAGATCCTATTAAATAATCAAAAAATATGTTGTTCTTGTTATAAAAAAATGAGAAGGGACCATTATTCTGCATTAAATCATATGAGAAGAGCAAAGTATATAGGAAAGTTATCAGAAATCGATTTAATTAGAATAAGAGCGAGGGATAAAGTTTGTGTATATTGTGGGAATAATGAAAATCTATGCTTCGACCACGTATCACCAATTTCTAAAGGAGGAAGATCGGAATTTAATAATATTGTTTTAGCTTGTAGAAGATGTAATTTTTCTAAAAGAAATTATGATGTTTTTGAATGGTGTGAAGATAGAAGAATAAAGGTTCCAGATATTATTTTAAGAAATAGATAGGGCGATTGCGGGGACTTTCGCACAAAGTGTATCGAACCCCGGTTACCCGGGCCACAGCCGAGTTTTCTACCACTAAAATACAACCGCCATATTCAAATTTAAGAGAATTATAACTAGAAAAAGCTTTCCTTTCAATGAACTAAACCATCTCTTGTAGTTGCCATGAAATTAAGATATTTAAGGTATTTATAAAATTATTGTTTTTTTGAGCTGTAAAGTTAGCGTCTGGTATAACATCGGGCTTAAGGAAAGTTTTTTGCCTAATTGAAATCAAAAAGATAAGCAAGAAATTTGGGAGAACGACTGCAAGAAGTGAACTCTTTAAGCCCTGTTAAGTCGTCCGAACTTCAGCAGAAGTGAGAATGCAATGTGACCGAGCAACGAAGTTGCGAAGGAGTCGTGATTGCCTATTTGTAAGGGTGGAAAACAATTCACACTTCCTAATTAAAAATAATAAATACTGAAGTGTAAATTGTTTTGGGGGACGGAAAAAGCTTTTTGCTTCTTTTTATAAAAAGAAGAGTTTTGAGATGGAGGCAGTAGTTTTTTAATTTATTTTTAGAAATATTTTCTCTGTAATCTTTAATCTCATTTTCTGTTAAGTTTGACACAATCTCATCAAAATTTGAAACAAATATTTTAGCTTCTTGAAGCATTACTCTAATCTTAATTTCCTGGTCAACTTTCATATAATATTGTGCATCTATTCTTTTGTCCTTATGCTGATTTATTGTGTTGGTTTTTTCTTCCCCTAAAAGCAGGCCAACTGCCAAAATAGAACAGGCGTGATTCTCGCATTTTACACCTATTCTTTGAAGAAAAGAATAAAGAGCATAATATTCTGAATAATAAATTGCAACAGTAGCCCATAAAAAGTCGTTATCATTCAAGTCTTTTTCTGCCCTAAGCAAAGAAGATTTTGCCTGTTCAAGATAAGATTTTGACAACCTTTCATTAGGTTCAACTATTTTTAATCCATCTTTTAGTTTGAAACACCACCTAAGTTTTTTAGTTTCCATGGTATTCCCAAATAATGTTTACATAAGAGGAGGGATTATTTAAGATTATGTGGTTCTCTTCTATTTCTTTTATTAGAGTTTCTTTTTCATTTACTACTTTTCTAAAGGACTCTTCAGTTAAAACATTTTGATGGACTTTATGTGGCAATAAATGAAAGGGTAAATTTTCTTCTTTATTTGATACTATAAATAAGTCTAAGTCGGAATTTTTATCCGCCTTAA
>Ga0209541_10000516_pt1 | contig 75977 bp, 102 predicted proteins | sample RifCSPlowO2_01_FD_184027 | JGI IMG/M metagenome (GOLD analysis project Ga0209541, IMG submission 184027) | Groundwater microbial communities from Rifle, Colorado - Rifle CSP2_plank lowO2_0.1 (SPAdes) (version 2) | ecosystem: Environmental > Aquatic > Deep subsurface > Groundwater | place...
TGAATGCCCTCCTTTGAAGGTCTATTCAGTAAGATTCTATGAAACTACACCTTATGGGAAGAAAGTTCTATCAGAAATTCACGCTCCTACTTTTGAAAAAGAACTGCAAAGAAAGATTCCTCTCCCTAAAGAATCAAAGAAAGAGATTCTCCATAAAGATAGAATCACCGATGTAAGAATTATAGTCTATACACAGCCTAAATTGCTTCAATTAAAGAAAAAACCCGATATTTTCGAAATAGCTCTTAAGAAAAACACGATAGAAGAAACTATTGAATATGCACAATCTTTACTAACAAAAGAAATCAAGCTTTCAGATGTCTTCAAAGAAGGCCAATTCGTAGATACGCACTCCGTTACAAAAGGAAAAGGCTTCGCAGGACCAGTAAAAAGATTCGGTGTTGCTTTAAAGAACCATAAATCTGAAAAAGGAGTCAGAGCAGTAGGTTCACTAGGAAACTGGATGGCAAAGACCTGGAGAGTAGCTCACGCAGGTCAATTAGGAGTATTCACACGAACGATGTATAACATTCCAATTGTCCAAATTGGTTCAGATCCTGCAAACATCAACTCAAAAGCAGGATTTAAGCACTATGGGTTTGTAAAAAATGATTATGTTCTTTTAAGGGGCTCAATTCCAGGACCTGCAAAAAGATTAATCAGACTAACAGAAACAATTAGAAATAAAAAGCCAAAGGAAAAGCCAGAAGTGGTATTTATTAGCAAATGAAAGCAGACGTCCTCTCTATTCAAGCAGAAAAAATCAAATCTATTGATTTACCAGAGCATTTTTCAGAAGAGATTAGACCTGATTTAATCAGAAAGGTCTTCTTAGTGCAGCAAGCAAATCAAAGACAGCCTTATGGAGCAGCTCCAGAAGCAGGACAGAGAGCAGCTGCAAAATTATCAAGAAGAAGAAGAGATTTCAAATCAGCTTATGGAAAAGGTATAGCAAGAACACCAAGAAAAACACTTTCTAGGAGAGGTTCTCAGTTTACCTGGGTAGGAGCAGTAGCCCCTAATACCGTTTCAGGAAGAAGAGCTCATCCTCCAAAAGCATCCAAAATTTGGAATTTAGAAATTAATAAAAAAGAAAAAAGAAAAGCAATCAGATCTGCTATAGCTTCTACGTTAAATAAAGACTTATTACAAGTAAGAGGATTCTCAGCATTCAGCACTCTTCCTTTGATTATAGAGGATAAATTCGAATCCATTCAAAAAACAAAAGATGCTCTTATAATCCTTAAAAAGCTCGGTTTAGAAAAAGAAATCCAAAGAGTTGCAGAAAAATCAATTAAGTCCGGAAAAGGAAAATCAAGAGGAAACAAATATAAACGCAAGAAAGGGCCTCTCGTAGTAGTTTCAAAAAACTGCCCATTGCAAAAAGCAATAAAGAACATTCAAGGCTTTGAAACTTGCACTGTAAACAAACTAAATACCAAAGCACTTGCTCCAGGAGCACAACCCGGAAGATTAGTCATCTGGTCTTTGCCATCGATAGAAAAACTAAAAACACTCTTCACATGAACCCCTACACAATCATCAAATACCCGTTAATGACGGAAAAATCAGTTAGATTAATGGAATCTGAAAATAAATTAATTTTTATCGTAGAAAGAAAAGCAAAAAAAGAAGAGATTAAGAAAGCAATTGAAGAAGCTTTCAAAGTGCATGTTACGAAGGTAAACACATTGATAACCTCAAAAGGATTGAAAAAGGCATACATCAAATTAGCAAGAGATACTCCTGCCTTAGATGTTGCAACACAATTAGGATTGATCTAAATGGGTAAGCGAATTATCTCACAGCGAAGAGGAAGAGGTTCATCTAGGTATAGAAGTCCAAGTTTTAGGTTTAAGGGCGCTGTTTCCTATCCAAAAAATCCTGGTCAAGGTCAAATTGTAGATATTATCCATGATCCAGGAAGAACTGCTCCCATTATGCAAGTAAAATTCGGTTCAGAATTAGTCCATATCCCTGCTGCAGATAAGATTAACACAAACATGAAAGTAGAGGCAGGAACTGATGTAGTCTCTTTAGGAAACATCATGAAACTCAAAGATATTCCTTTAGGCCAAGAGATTTATGGCATTGAAAAAGCTCCTGGCTCTGGTCCTGCATTTTGCCTAGCTTCAGGAGCAACAACAAAAATCGTCTCAAAAACCGAGACGAAAGCAATTATTTTATTCAAGTCTAAGAAACAAAAAGCATTTGATTTAAACTGCAGGGCAACAATTGGAGTAGTAGCAGCTTCTGGAAGAGAAGACAAACCTTTCGTAAAAGCAGGAAAGAAATTCCATGCAATGAGAGGAAGAAACAGATTATATCCAAGAACTTCAGGAGTTGCAATGAATGCAGTTGATCATCCATTTGGTTCGGGAAGAGGAAGACACATGGGTAAACCAAAGACCGTTTCAAGAAATGCTCCTCCAGGAAGAAAAGTAGGTTTAGTAGGTTCAAGAAGAACAGGAAAACGCAAGTAAAATGGCAAAAGAATTTTTGTTCCAAGGAAAGAAAATTGAAGATCTTAAGAAACTAACTTTGCAAGAGATTATGGTAATGCTTCCTTCAAGACAAAGAAGAAGTTTAAAACGAGGATTCTCTGAAGGACAAAAAACTCTACTGAAGAAAATTGAGCTTGCGCAACAAGGAAAACTCAAGAAAACCATCAAAACTCATATTCGAAACATTGTCATCTTACCTCAAATGGTAGGGGTCCTACTCTTAGTACATAGAGGAAAAGAATTTGTCCCTGTAAAAATCACTGATGAAATGATTGGTCATTACTTGGGAGAATTTACCTATAACAGATCAAGAGTCAAGCACTCCGCTCCAGGTATCGGAGCTACAAGATCGAGTGCAGCAGTAAGTGTGAAATAAAATGAAAGCAGAAGCAAAAGTCATAGCGAAGGATTTACCTATTTCGTGGAAGCAATCGGTAGAGCTTTGCGACTTTGTAAGGAATAATCCTTTGAGTAAAGCAAAGACCAAATTACAGAATGTTATCTCTATGAAAGCTCCCGCCCCCTACAAGAAATATGTGCAGAGTATGCCTCATCGTAGAGGAAACATGGCAACAGGGAGATATCCAATTAAAGCCGCAACACATTTATTGCATGTCTTAAATTCAGCAGAAGCTAACGCAGAGGTTAAAGGATTAGATGTAAAAAATCTTATTATTACAAAACTTATTGCAAATAAAGCAGGCAATCAGCCTCACTATGGTAGAAATAGACGTAATATGAAAAGAACCCATATTGCAGTGTACTTACAAGAAAAATGATTGAACGACAATTCCTAAAACAAAAAATGCGAATCTTTCAAGTAGAAGAGTATATCTCGACTGTCTTGAATAAAGCAGGATATTCTCATACAGAAATCAAGAGAACCCCCTTAGGAGATAAAGTAATTATCTACACCTCAAGACCTGGATTAATTGTAGGCAGGAAAGGAGACAATATCAAAGAGTTGACAGAAACTCTGAAAACTAAATTTTTACTTGATAATCCTCAAATTGAAGTTGCTGAAATCGAGCATCCTAATTTGAATGCAAAAGCAGTTGCAAAAAGAATCATCCATACATTTGAAAGATTCGGTCCTAAACGATTTAAGTCCATTGGGTACAGAACCTTACAAGACATAATGGATTCTGGAGCAGTCGGAGCAGAAATCGTCATCTCAGGAAGAGGAGTTCCAAGTCAAAGATCAAAGAGATGGCGTTTCAAAGCAGGATATTTGAAAAAATCCGGGGATATCTCAGAAAATCATATTAAAAAAAGTTCAGCAATTGCGCATTTACGTTCTGGAGCAGTCGGAGTAAAAGTGTTCATCTTAACTCCCGATATTGTCTTACCGGATAAAATTACGATTAAGAAACTAGAAACCCCAATAACTATCGCAAATGTAGTTCCCGTAAATATCATTCCAGTAAAGACAGGCCGTAAAAAACCGGCTGATAGAGAAGGGGGAAGACCAAATCCTAAAGACGCGAAAGGGAAACCAAGAAAAGAATCTCCGAAGAACTCGGTAAGAAAGAGAAAAGATGGCAATACTAAAGAAAAGCGAAATTAAGCAAATGAATACAACAGTTATTCCTGAGAAGATTACTGAATTAAAAAAGGAGTTAATGAAGTTAAATGCACAAGTTGCAACAGGTACAAGACCTGAAAACCCCGGAAGAATAAGGGAAATAAAAAGAACCATTGCACGCTTATTAACAAAGAAAAATAAACCAAAGGAGGAAATCAAAAAAGCATGAGTAGTATATGCCCGAAATGTGGCTTACCACTAGACTTATGTGTTTGTGAGGCAATAGCAAAAGAAGAACAGCGAATACAAGTGAGGATTGTTAAAAGACGATTCGGAAAACTAACAACCTTAGTTGAGGGTTTTGACACAAGCATTGATATCAGGGAAGTTTCAAAAAAACTGAAATCAAAGCTTGCGTGCGGTGGTACTGTAAAGGATAAAACCATCGAACTTCAAGGCGACCACAAAGCCAAAGTGAAGAAAGAACTCATCGCAATGGGCTTCAACGCACAAACCATCGACGATTCAACTTAAAATGTTGAAACGCGACCTGCTCAGGCACGAATTCATCGGGCTTGACGTAGAAGTTATCAAGGCCAAAAACCAAAGTCTCATCGGCATACAAGGAAAAATCATAGACGAAACAAAGAACACCTTTACCATTAAAGGAAAAACAACAAAAAAAATACTCAAAGCTCAAGTGACACTCCTCATCAAAATGAAACAACCCATGATCATCGAAGGAACATCCTTACTAAATCGGTCAGAGGACCGTTTGAAGAAATGAAAAAAACAAGAAACATCGGAATAGAAGTCGAAATTCCTAAGAAAGAATGCAAAGACTTGCACTGCCCTTTCCACGGAAAAGCCAGTACTAGAGGAAGAATATTTTCAGGAACAATTATCAAGAAAGATACTCATCAAACTATCGTAGTAGAGTGGTCAAGGTTATATTATTTGAAAAAATTCGAACGTTACGAAAAGAGGAGATCTCGTATTAGGGCACATAATCCTCCTTGTATTAATGCAAAAATTGGAGATACTGTAACGATTATCGAAACAAGACCAATCAGTAAAACAAAATCATTTGTAGTGGTACAAAAAACATGAAGCCAGTTAAAGCAAGAATACCTAAAGCACTCCCTCGTGGAGCTTATGTAGATTGCGCTGATAATTCGGGAGCTAAAGTACTCTATATCGTTTCCGTAAAAGGAGCAAAAACCGTAAAGAGAAGATATCCTGCTGCAGGTGTAGGAGATTATGTCGTCTGTTCAGTAAGGAAAGGATCTCCAGAAACAAGAAAAACGCTAGTTCCAGCTGTCATTGTCAGACAAAAAAAAGAATATCGAAGACCGGATGGAACAAGAATCAAATTTGAAGATAATGCCGCAGTAGTTTTGAAGGAGGATAAGTCAAATACTCCTCGAGGAACAATCATCAAAGGGCCTGTTGCTAGAGAAGCAGCTGATCGATGGCCAGGAATCGCAAAGATCGCAAGCATAATAGTATGAAAAAATTTTCACTCGCATGGAACGCAAGTAAGAAGCCTAGAAAGCAACGAAAGTATCGCTTCAACGCTCCTTTGCATATTAAGCAAAAGTTCATGACAGCTCCTCTTTCGAAAGAGCTTGAAAAAAAATTCAATATCAAAAAAATTCAAGTGAAAAAAGGAGACACCGTTAAAGTCATGAGCGGACAATTTAAAAAGAAATCAGGAAAAATTGTAAAAGTAAACTTAAAAAAAGAACGCTTACAAATTGAAAATATTCACTGGATAAAGAAAGATGGTTCAAAGGTATTTTACCCCATTCATCCTTCCAAAACTATGATTACTGATCTGTTAATGGACGATAAGAAGAGAAAAAAACAAACGGAGAGAAAAAATGACACATCTCAAAAGACTGGCGACACCAAAAACGTGGCCAATCGAAAGAAAGCAAACTAAGTGGATCTCAAGACCTACACCAGGACCTCACCCTCTAGAAAGATGCATCACTCTTAATTTCCTACTTAAGGATATGTTGCACTATGCACAAACAACTCGAGAAGTAAAAAATATCCTCAATAAAGAGAAAGTGTTAATAGATAATAAGCCAAGGAAGAATCCTAAATTTCCAGTAGGATTACTCGACAGTATTACAATAAAAGATACAAATGAACACTTCAGAATATTCTATACTAAGAAAGGAAAATTCATGCTTCACAAGATTAAGAAAGAAGAGGCTTCATTAAAACTAAGAAAGATTCAGAATAAAACCATGGTGAAGAAGAAAAAAGTGCAATTGAACTTCTATGATGGAACAAATAAATTAGTAGCAAAAGACACATATAAAGTTTCAGATACTTTAGTATTTACGTTAACAAAGAACGAGATTCAAGATCATCTCAAATTCGAAAAAGGCGCCATAGTCTATATTACAGAAGGAAAGCAGATTGGTACTCTCGGAGTAATAGACTCTATTTCAAAACCAGGATACCATGAGCAAAAAATTATCTGTAGCAGAGGAAAAGAAAAGTTTGAAACATTAAAAAAATATGCCTTCGTGATAGGCAAAGATAAACCAATGATCACAATACCAGAACATGAGTAATGCAATGAAAAACATTAGGGTAGAGAAAATAACACTCAATATAGGAGTAGGCAAAACAGGAGACGAATTAGAGAGAGCAGTCTCTTTGCTTACGGCAATCTCCCATCAGAAAGCTGTTATTTCAAAAACAATGAAGAGAATCCCTACATGGGGATTAAGACCAAATCTCCCTATTGCTGCGAAAGTAACAGTAAGAAAAGCACAGGCAACAATTTTACTAAAAAGAGTATTGAAAGCAGTAAATAACACAATTGTAGAGTCAAAATTTGATAAATTCGGAAATGTCTCCTTCGGAATACCAGAGTACATTGACATTGAAGGGGCAGAGTATGATCCTAAAATCGGGATCATTGGCTTAGAAGCTGCCGTAACGCTTTCAAGACCAGGATTCAGAATTAAGAAAAGAAGATTGCACAACGGAAAAGTAGGAAAACATCATGTTATCACAAAGGAAGAAGCCATTGCATTCATGACAGAAAAATTTGGTATCAAAACTGCAGAGGAAAAAGAATGACCACAAGCAATTTTAACAAAGTATTCAAACAACTTGAATCAAAACCAGCAAAGATGAAGAAGTTTTTGAAGCATAATAAGCCAACAGAACGAAAATTCGGTATTGGTTCAAGAAGATGCACTCGCTGCGGCCGTTTCGGTGCTCATATTCAAAAATACGATTTACATCTCTGCAGGCAATGCTTCAGAGAGATTGCAAAAAGTATAGGATTCAAGAAATTCAGCTGAGGAAAAAATGACACTAAACGATCAACTAGCAAATATATTTTCACAAATAATGAACGCTGAACGTGTAGGAAAGCAAGAAGTCTCTACAAAAGGTTCTGTTCTTGTTAAACAATGTTTAGCGTTGTTAAAAGAAAATGGATATTTAACTGAAATCAAAGAAGTAAAGACCCAGCAAGGAGAATTACTTGAAATTACTCTCAAAGGAACAATCAATAACTGTAATGTCATCAAGCCACGATTTGCAGTAAAAGCCTATGAATATGAGAAGTTTGAAAAACGATATCTTCCTGCAAAGGAATTCGGTATCTTACTTGTTTCTACCTCTCAAGGTCTGATGACACATACAGCTGCTAAAGAAAAAAATCTAGGAGGTCGCTTAATCGCCTATTGTTATTAACATGAAAGCACTCAGACAAGAAATTACGATACCAAGTGAAGTTACAATAGTAATTGAACCCCCGATGATTAGAGTAAAAGGTGTTCAAGGAGAAATAGAGAGAGTACTACACTTACCTCAGATAGATATCACACAAAAAGACGATAAATTAATCTTATCTGCAAAAAAACAAAACAAAACAATCAAGATGTACATGAATACCTATAAAGCACATATTTTGAATATGATTCACGGAGTTACTGAACAATATACCTATAAATTAAAAATTTGTTCTGGTCACTTTCCAATGCATGTTTCCATCGAGCACAAACAACTTGTTGTAAAGAACTTTTTAGGGGAAAAAATTCCAAGAAAAGCAAAGCTATTGGATGATGTTGAAGTTAAACTTGATAATGATTTTATCAACCTTAAAAGCAAGAACAAAGAAAGTTGTGGCATTGTAGCAAGCAGAATAGAGCAAGCAACAAGGATTACAGGTAAAGATAGAAGGAGATTCCAAGATGGCATTTTCATCGTTGAAAAAGCAGGAAAGAAGATCAAATGAAAGAATTACTCGCACTCAAAAAAACTATGAAGGCTAAACGCCCTAATTTCCTGAGAACCGATGCCGGACATGTGAAGAAATTAAAAGATAAATATCGAAGGCCTCGCGGATTGCATAACAAGCTTAGACTGCACAGAGCATCTCATGGATACATCCCCTCTCCAGGATACAGAGTACCTCGAGCAGTAAGAAACTATACGCGAGAAGGTTTCAAAAAGAAATTGATTCATTCAATAAAAGATCTTGATCATTTGAAGAAAGACGAAATAGCATTCCTTGCATCTTCCTTAGGGATAAGAGCTCGAGTACAAATCTTGGAAAAAGCACTGCAGAAGAAAATTATTTTCGGAAATATTAAGGATGTTAGTGCATTCTTAACAACCACTAAAGAAGAGATGCAGAAGCGAAAACAAGATGTAAAGAAGAAAGAAGAAAAGAAAAAGAAAGGTCAAGAAGAAGCTTTGAAAAAAGCAGAAGAGAAGAAACAAGAAAAAACTCCTGAGGAAAAGAAAGAACAAGAAGAAGCTGATAAGAAAAAAATCTTGCAGCAAGAGCGTGTTAAGGCAAAGGTTGAAGAAAAACCAAAACTCCCTCAAGAGATCCATACACGAATGATTCCCGGAGATAAGAAATGACCTTATTGCATCAAAAACGGATTGCAGCACAACTGTTGAAAGTAGGTATGACCCGAATCTGGTTTGATCCTGATCATTTAGACGATATCAAAGAAGCCATCACAAAAACAGATGTTCGCTCTTTAATTAATCAAGGAATTATCCAGAAAAAACCATCTGTCGGAATTTCAAGAGGAAGAAACAGAAAAAGACTAGAGCAGAAAAGAAAAGGAAGAAGACAGGGTTCTGGTTCAAGAAAGGGAAGAAAAACTGCAAGACTTCCAAGAAAAAGATTATGGATCCTAAAGATTAGAACACAAAGAGAATTACTTGCTACATTGCGAAAGAAAAAAGTACTTGATCCTCAAGGATACAGAGAGTTGTACGTAAAATCCAAAGGCGGATTTTTCAGAAGCAAAAGACATATTCATTTATACATAAAAGAACACAATTTGGAAAGAAAACATGAAAAGTAAACGATTTACTGTAAAAGTTAAGAGAAAAAGGCAGCAACGGACTGATTACTTAAAAAGAATAAATTACATTAAGTCCAATAAGCCAAGACTCATTATTCGAGCACATACAAATAATATTACTTTACAAGTAGTGCAGTATGAACCTAAGGGAGATAAGGCAATGGTAACAGTTCATTCCGAAGAGCTCAAAAAGCTTGGCTGGGAATATCACAGAGGAAATATTCCTACAGCTTATTTGTCTGGAGTATTGCTAGGAACAAAAGCGAAAAGCAAGAATATAAAAGAAGCAATTCTTGACTTAGGATTACAAAAATCTTCCAAAGCATCAAGAATCTATGCAGCTCTGAAGGGAGTAGTAGATGCAGGAGTCAAAGTACCTCATGCAGAAGATGTTTTACCTTCAAAAGAAAAAATAGAAGGAAAAGACATTGTGAAATACGCTCAATTATTGCAAAAAGATCAAGAAAGGTACAAAAAACAATTTGCATCGTACATAAAAAGAAACATAAACCCTGAGCATATTACTCAAAAACTAACTGAGGTTAAAGCAAAAATACTAAAATGAAACGACGAGAACGACCAAGGCACGAACTACCGGAAGGAGTTTCCCAAAAGGAAAGAACAGCCAATATAAAAGAAGCCTGGACTCCAAAAACTGCAGTAGGAATAAAAGTTAAAGCAGGAGAAATTACTGACATTAAAGAAATCCTAGATCAAGGAGTCAGAATTTTAGAAGCTGAAATTGTTGATTTACTTTTACCTAATCTAGAAACCGAGCTTTTAATGGTAGGTCAATCAAAAGGTAAATTCGGTGGAGGAAAACGTTCGATTTGGAGACAAACGCAGAAAAAAACCAAAGAAGGAAATAAACCAACCTTTGCTACGTTAGTTGCTATGGGAAATAAAGAGGGATATGTTGGCGTTGGCCATGGAAGAGCCAAAGAAACAGTTCCTGCTCGTGAAAAGGCAACAAGAAAAGCTAAACTCAATATCATGAGTGTTAAGATGGGTTGTGGATCCTGGGACTGCAGCTGTAAAGAAAATCATTCCATTCCTGCTCAGACAGAAGGAAGATGTGGGAGTGTTAGAATCACGTTAATCCCTGCTCCAAGAGGAACAGGATTAAAAACAGAAAAGGAAGTTCAAAAAGTTCTCACACTAGCGGGAATTAAAGATATTTACTCGAGAACATCAGGGCAAACAAGAACAAAGATGAATTTGATTTACGCTACGATGGATGCATTACAAAAAATGAATAAACTAAAAATAAGATGACAACAAGAATAGCAATTATCAGGATTAGGGGAGAAACGGGAGTACAGAAGAAGATAAAAGATACTTTTGCAATCCTTCATCTCTACAGAAAGAATTATTGCATAGTCCTTCAGAATAATCCTCAAACCATCGGGTTCTTACGTCGAATTAAAGATTACGTAACCTGGGGAGAGATGGATAAGGCTACATTTAAAGAACTCCTTGAAAAAAGAGGAAAAGTTACTGCTAACAAACCTTTAACTGAAACATACATTAAAGAAAAAACAAAACAAACTCAATCTGAATTCATTGAAGAGTTTTTCTCCCAAAAAAAAGAACTCAAAGACATTCCAGGAGTAAAGCCATTTTTCAGGTTAAACTCCCCCTTAAAAGGATTTGAAAGAAAAGGGGTTAAAAAGCCATTTTCTCTCGGAGGAGCTCTTGGGTATAGAAAAGAAAAAATTAATGATCTCGTGAAAAGGATGTTATAAGATGACAGTTAGAAAACAAAAAAAATCAAAGAAATTCCGAGGAGAAACAACGCATGGATACGGTGCCAAGAAGAAACATCGAGGCGCAGGAAGCCGTGGAGGCCGAGGAATGGCTGGTTCTGGAAAAAGAGCTCATCAGAATAAACCTAGAATCCTTAAGTTGTATGGTCCAAGTTATTTTGGAAAGCACGGTTTTAAGAGACCACAAAAAACCCTTGCTCATGAAAAAATTCTCAATCTCAGTTACCTTGAACAATATGTTGATACTTTAGCAAAAAAGGAAGGCGATTTTTTTGTGTTTGATGCTCATAAAGCAGGATACACAAAAGTCCTTGGTTCTGGAAAACTAACCAAAAGATTTAAAATTACCTGTAAACACTTCTCCAAGAAAGCACTCGAAAAAATTCAAGCAGCTAAAGGAGAAATCATCAAATGCCAATAGATAAGTTTTTTTTGAATCTTCCAGAAGTTCGCGGTCCTCAGCAGAAAAAACTCTCCTTTAAAGAAAAGCTGAAATGGACCTTAATGATTCTTATTGCATTCTTTGTCTTATCTTCTATCCCCTTATATGGCTTAGGAGAAAACGCACTTGCTAATTTTCATTTTCTCTCTGTTATCTTAGGAGCAAGTTTTGGTTCTATCCTCTCCTTAGGTATTGGACCTATCGTAACAGCTTCTATCGTCTTGCAGTTATTAACAGGCTCAGGAATCTTAAAATTGAATTTAACAACACCTGAAGGAAGAAGAACCTTCCAAGGATTACAAAAAGTTCTAGGAATATTCTTTATTATCTTTGAAGCAATGATTTATGTCTTTATGGGGGGTTTAGCACCTTCTGCAGGTATTTCTCCTTTTGTTTTAATCTTACAATTATTCGTCGGAGGTATTTTAGTCTTATACATGGATGAAGTAGTAAGCAAATGGGGCTTTGGCTCGGGTATTAGTTTATTCATCGCAGCAAATGTCTCTGCTCAAATCTTTATTAGAGCATTCTCTCCTTTAACACAGGCAGGAACCTGGGCTTTTGGCTCTGGTCAAGCACCTGTTGGAAAAGTCTTAACCTTCTTCTTATCTATTGCAAACCAAGACATTACAGGAGCAGGAAGAGCCCTATCAGCTATTTTATCAACAATCGTTGTCTTTGTAGCAGCTGTCTACGTACAAGCCATGAAAGTTGAAATTCCCCTCTCTTTCGGAAGAATTCGTGGCCAAGGTATAAGGTGGCCTCTTCGTTTTGTATACACGAGTAATATCCCTGTTATCTTAATCTCTGCGTTAATCGCAAATATCCAATTAGCTGCTCAATTACTAGCTAAATGGGGACATCCTATCCTAGGAACATTCTCAGGTCAAAGTCCCGCTTCAGGCTTTGTACAATTTGTCTTCGCACCTACAATCCTTGATAATGTCTTAAGTGGTTCCTTTACAAGTTTCCAGCTTGTACAAGCGTTAACCTTTACATTATTCATGATCGGTGGTTCAATCCTATTCTCTTTATTTTGGGTCCAAACTTCCGGTATGGATGCAGGATCACAAGCAAGGCAAATTATGGCCTCTGGCTTACAAATCCCAGGATTTAGAAGAGATGAACGAGTACTAGAGAGGCTATTGAAGAGATATATCATGCCCTTAACCGTGATGGGAGCTATTACTGTAGGAATTTTAGCAGCAGCAGCAGACTTAATGGGGGCTTTAACCAATGGAACAGGGATCTTATTGACAGTTATGATTATTTACAGATTATATGAAGATATTGCAAAGCAGCACATGATGGATATGCATCCTGCTTTACGTAATATGATGGAAGGCTAAAAATGTTTGACTCGTTTTTTAATGCAATCTTTGGAAGGATCATAGAAGCCTCTCCTTTGGGAGCAATTCTTCTTATTGCTCTGATTATTACTGTAGTTACAACCTTAGTCTATAAATGGGTTACGAATCAAAAGCTTCTAAAGCAGATGAAGGAAGATATGGATGCTATTCGAAAGCAAATGAAGGATTCTAAAAATGATACGCAAAAGATGATGGCTTTGCAGAAAGAATCTTTGCAGAAATCATTAGAGCAAATGAAACATACGATTAAGCCTATGCTCATTACGTTCATCCCATTGATTATTATCTTTGGATGGCTTCAAAATACATACACAGACAAAGGAAACTTAATAGGCCCCCTAAATTGGCTCTGGGTCTATATTATCTCAACCTTTATATACAACCTCTCGTTGAGAAAACTATTGAAGGTATACTAAATGCAACCAGCAAAAACAAAATCAAGAACATTCAGGAGAGTGAAGGTAAAGACTCCTGGTGGCAAGACAGTAATGCACTACAGAAAGAGAAAAGGAAAGAAATTTCAGTGTAGTAACTGTAAGAAACCATTACATGGAATTCCTCATCTTATTCATTCAAAATGGAAAGATTTGCCTAAAACAAAGAAAAGGCCTCAAAGGCCCTTTGGCGGAGTCTTATGCTCATCTTGTTCAAGAAAAAGGATAATTGACACATGGTACTCGAAGTAGGAAGAATTTGTGTAAAGACAGCAGGCAGGGAAGCCAATAAGCTATGCTGCGTTGTCGAATTAATAGATAAGAATTACGTAATGATTGATGGTGGCGTTCGAAGAAAGAAATGCAACATTAATCACTTAGAGCCTTTGCCTCAAAAAATTGATTTGAGCAAAAATGCTGATACTGCTACGGTGTTAAAAGCCATGTCTGCTTTAAATCTGAAGGTCATGGGCAAAAAAGACAAGAAAGTCGAAACTGCTGAAAAACCTACTAAGAAAAGAAAAACCAAGAAAGTAGAATCTGAAAAGCCAAAAAAGAAGCAAAAAGAAGTTAAGCCTAAAAAGTCCAAATGAAGAAGTCATTGCAAGAAAAATACGAAGAATTCCAACTTCTTGATCAAACCATTAAACAATTACAGCAACATCATTCCATGCTTCATTCTCAATTAGTTGAATTACGCAAAATAGAGCAAAGTGTTCTAGAAATTGGTGCTTTGAAAAAAGAAAATGGATTATTAGTGCCTCTAGGTGCAGGGGTCTTTGTAAAAGCTACCTTAAAAGCTACTGATGAGATGATTGTTAATGTCGGGGCAAGTACACTAGTCAAAAAAACGAAAGAAGAAACACTCGTAGCTGTCAGAAAACAAATTAATGAATTAGATGAATTCTTTGGACAAGTGGAAGCAGAACTCACAGAGAAGATTACAGAAGCAACCCAGCTTCATGAAGCTTTACAAGAAAGTTAATAAACAATATTATCTTTCTTTTCTTATGGAGAAAATCCTAGCATACTACTCAAGAAAAGAGATTCAAAGGGCCCTATTAATTGGATTAGCAAAAAGGGAATCCGTTGCAAAATTCAATGATTCCTTTGGAAAAAGACCCGATATTATTCAGTATGAAAGAGATATCTATGAATTAGCAAAACAAGGTGCAACTTCTTTTCACATTTCAGAAGAGCATTGGTCAAATCCTTTGCAATTAAAGCCAGGAATGCATAAATCTGATTTAGACAAATTACGTATTGGTTGGGATTTATTAATTGATATTGACTCAGATTCTTTTGAGCATTCACAAATAACAGCATACTTATTAGTAGAAGCTTTAAAGTTTCACGACATTACAAATCTAGGGGTAAAGTTCTCCGGAAACAAAGGATTTCACATCTACATTCCTTTCAATGCATTTCCTTCAACGATAAATAACAAAGAAACTCGCTTATTATTCCCCGAAGGTCCAAGAGTCATCGCTTCGTATTTGAAAAATATGATTAAGCCCATGCTTGCTGAAAAATTAAACAATCCAGATCCATTTTCTATAACAGATATTGATACGATTTTAATTTCAAGCAGGCATTTATTCAGAGCTCCTTATTCTTTAAATGAAAAATCTGGCTTAGTCAGTATTCCTATTCTTCCAGAAAGAATTCTTGAGTTTAAGAAAGAAGAAGCACAAATAGAAAAAGTTGAAACAGGAATTCCATTTTTAGAGATTAAAGCGAATGATCAAGAAGCTTCTAACTTAATCATGCAAGCTTATGACTTTGAACTAAGACAAAAAAAAGAAGAGAAAGTAAAACATCAGGATTACAAAGAACTAGAGAATGCAATTTCCTTAGAGTTATTTCCTCCATGTATGCATAATGCTCTGAAAGCAAAGCAAGAAGATGGAAGAAAAAGAACAATATTTATCTTAATTAACTTCTTAAGGCATGTGGGTTGGGATTTTGCTGAGATTGAGAAATTATTATTAGCTTGGAATGCACAGAATGAGAAATCCTTACCTGAAGCTTACTTAAGATCTCAAGTGAACTGGGCAAAGAACCAAGGTATTCGATTACCTCCTAACTGCGATAACCCTAATTACTACACAAATCCTGACTTGAATATCTGCACCCCTGATAATTTCTGTAAAAAGATCAAAAATCCGGTCAATTATGCCAAAAGGAAGCAGGTTTTGGTTGATGAACAGCAAGAGAAAAAACCAAGAAGAAAGGTTTATAAATCAAAGGAATAGCCCATTTTTTATGGGAAGAATCAAAACCAAACTTGTCAAGAGAACAGCTCATACGTTGATGAAGCAAGGCAAATATAAGAAAACCTTTGATGAAAATAAACAATTAGTGACTGATGCTGCTATAATTCATTCTAAAAAGCTCAGAAATGTCATTACAGGCTACGTAACGCGTTTATCTCAAAGACAGAAAGAATAGTTCTAAACGGCTTTGCCAGAAAACTCTAAGGACAATAAGAAATGTCTAATGAATGTTTGATTTGTCTTTAAAATTTAGCTACTTAGTATCTAACTATGCGTTTTCCAGTATTGGACACCATAAACAGAAAAGTTTGGTGCATCTTCTACTATTTCAGGAACTAAGCCAGGATAGCCTACTGCACTTGTATAAGAATGTCTAGTCATCATATAAGCATTTGCGCTTTCAGGAGCTCTGTTGACAATTTCTTGTTCAAGCTCTTGTGTTCTATTATTTAAAAAGAATAATTCTAATTCGCTAACAGGTTCTGCATGATAGATAGGATCATATTTACCATTCATAATTCGATTATCTCTTACAAATAATCTTTCTAATGTTTTTTGTTTATTAGCATTCATTTTTATCCTAAAAGTGTTACCATCATAAAGTGATATAGCTAGTATATAAAGCTTTTTAATTTTGAGGTAGGATGCCTGAAACTAAAATGTGCCCGTAATACCTAATTTTACATTTAATTTTTGTACAAAATCTTCTAAAACGAAACTAAGATAAACCTAAAAGTATTCTATATTCTATTACTTTGGAAGGGAGGGACACACTATGGGAGAGAGGACGAACGACCACATCGTGTTTATTGGCTCAAAACCGTTCATGAAATTATTTAACAACTAGTTAAGTAACATGTTTTACGTGACCGGTGTGGTTATGCAATTTACGACACAAGGAGCGAAGGAAGTAGTGATTAAAGCAAGAGGAAAATTTATTGCTCGCTGCGTTGATGTAGCAGAAGTTGCAGCAAAAAGATTCCTGGAAAGAGCAGTAGTAGTGAAAGACATAAAAATTGACTCAGAAGAATTCGAAAACGAAGACAAGAAAAGAATTCGAGTCTCTACCATAGAAATCACTCTTGCGAAACCCTAATTTTTCTTTTTTACGCCAAGTGACACAAAACCTTTAAATAACAGAAAAGAGAATTCTCATTAAAAAGAGGTCCCTATGGTTATGATTCCAGGAGTGCAATCCTCCCTACTACTTGACATTTCTCTGATGATTATTCTAGCAACGATTCTTGCCTATTTTTTCAGATTGATTAAACAGCCTACAATTCCTGCGTATATCCTAACAGGAATCATCTTAGGTCCAATAGTACTGAATTTGATTAATGATCAAACCGATATTAAGAACTTATCTGAAATTGGTATTGCGTTATTGCTTTTCGTTGTTGGTCTTGAGTTAGACATTAGAAAATTAAAACAATTCGGAAAAATTTCTATTCTAGCAGGAATCTCTCAAGTGATTTTTACCTCTTTAGTTGGCTTTGCTATTGCTATGCTTCTCAACTTCACAAAAATTGAAGCTTTATACATTGGCTTAGGCTTAGCGTTCTCAAGTACAGTCTTAGTAGTTAAGTTATTGTCCGATAAAGATCAGATAGATACCTTGCATGGAAGAATTGCTATTGGCATTTTACTAGTACAAGACATTATTGCAGTCATCTTTTTATTATTCATTTCTACATTAAAGCATAACAGCACTTCTATGACGTATATCTTATCGGCATTGAAAGGCATTTTATTGATGGTTATTGCGTACACAAGTACAAGATTTATTCTTCCTTGGACATTCCAGAAATTTGCCAAATCTCAAGAGATATTATTTTTAGCCTCTGTTTCAAGTTGTTTGCTCTTTGCGTTAATTGCATATTTCCTAGGATTCTCTTTAGCTATTGGAGCTTTCTTAGCAGGCATTGCCTTAGGTTCCACTACCTATAATGTCGATATTACTGGAAAGATGAAACCTTTACGAGATTTCTTCGCAACCCTATTCTTTGTCTCTCTTGGAATGCAAATAACCTTTTCTGCACTAAGCTCTCTTTGGCCTCAATTGATTGTCTTAAGTTTATTCGTGTTAATAGGAAATCCCTTATTGATTCTATTGATCATGCGCCATAGCAATGCAAAAAAAAGAACCAGTTTTTTTACTGCCGTGTTATTAGCGCAAGTATCTGAATTTACGTTAATTCTTTCTGGTTTAGGGTTAACAACAGGGCATTTAGCTCAGGAAACCGCAACCTTAATGATTCTTATCACTATTTTGACAATGATTATCTCAACCTATTTAATCTCTAACATGGAATCATTGTATAAAAGATTTGCAAGAATTTTAACTGTTTTTGAGAAAAAAAATACCCATAAGCTTTCAACAATTAATCCTAAAGTTTCCTATGACTTTGTGTTACTCGGAGGTCATAGGACGGGAGCATATATTATCAAATATCTGAAGAACACTGGAAAAAGATTTTTTGTTATTGACTATAATCCTGAAGTGATTCAAAGGCTTGAGAGAGAGCAGGTTGATTGTCTATATGGAGATGTAGCAGATGAAGAGATCTTTTCTAAAATTACAAAAGCACATCCTTCTGTTTTGATTTCTACAATTCCCTCTGTGGAAAGCAGTTTAATTTTATTAAATAAGATTAAAAGAAGAAACAAAAGAATGGTGGTATTCTTAACTGCTAAGTCTGTTCCTGATGTCATTGAATTATACAAGAAAGGTGCTGATTTTGTTATTCTACCTGAATTATTAACTGGGCAGAAGATTGCAGATTACTTGATGCATTTAAATAAACCAAAGATTAGGCAATGGGGAAAGCATTATTATCAGAAATTATTAGAAGATAGGAAAAAACATATTATCGGATGAAACTACTTGTTAAAAAATCAAAAATCCATAGTAAGGGAGTGTTTGCTGGAGAAGATATTCCTAGAAACACCTTTATCATAGAATACGAAGGAGAGAAAATTACTTCTAAAGAAGCTGAACGAAGAGCTCTCAAAGAGAAAGATGTTACCTATCAATTCATCTTGAACACTCGTTATGTTATTGATGGAAGAAAAGGGAATATTTCAAGATTTGTAAATCATTGCTGTGATCCTAACTGTAAATATCTTTTTAAGAGAGGAAAAATTCTCTATTATGCTAAGAAGAAGATTAAGAAAGGCGAAGAACTAACGATAGATTATGAATTTGATAAAAAAGATGATAAAGTTCCTTGCAAATGTGGCTCTCCTAAATGCAGAGGAACGATAAATCTTAAGTTGCTGTAATAATCTTGCTTAAGGAATATAAGAAAAAATAGATGCTTCTCTAAGAACTACAACCCCCACTTCTCTTGAGCTTCTCTGACCTTAGTTTGTTAGTGAGTTTCAACAGCAGGATAGTTCCTTCGGTACTCTTCCTGAGCTACTGTGTGTCTAATAGCTGCAGTAGTATAAGGTCCTTCTAACTGATATTCCCAAGAACCAGGAACATAGGCACAGATGTTAATGAATCTATTATCCTCGGGATAGTAAGCTTCAAAGACGACAGATCCAGAACTGTAAATGAGAGATCCATCACCATGCTTATCATCATTCATAGTAATCCTAAGGTTTGAAGAGTTACTCACTCCATCACTATCACTCGAAGCAATGGAATAACGAATAGTGAGATTCCCTGTGACAAAAGTATGAGCACCACCTTTGTCCGTTCCTAGATAATCAGCAATAAGTAAAGCTTTCTCAGCAATCTTCTTATCTATAGCTTCCTGCTTCCTAGCTTGAATCCTTGATTCCAAATCATCCATATTTTTTCATAAGCAATTTTTCTGCTTATCAGGTTTTCTTCTTCATCTCTGATATAACCATTATGGTCGATTGAAGATTTATTTTTAACCATTCATTAAATATAAAGAAAATAGGATATTTAAAGACTTCTTTTACCATTATAGGTATCATTTTGCGCCATAATCCCCCTTACTCCTTAACTTGCTTATAAAGTTTAGAGGGCATTAGAAAGTAAGAAACGTGCCTCAGATGGGAGTCGAACCCACAACCCCTGCCTTATGAAAGCAGTGCTCTGCCCTTGAGCTACCGAGGCGCCAGAAAAAACAGTTTAAGAGCTTATAAAAACCTTTTTATTTGATCCAAAAAATAGCCTGTCTTATCCCGAAATTATTTCCTATCGATAGATTATTTCTTCTCTTCATTTTTTTAGCTTCCTGATAAATGCTTGAGATGGGGTCTCAAGCACATCAAATTTCAGGCTCCTGTGTGGTCTTAGGTCATTATACCATTGCAGGAATTCTTTGATACTATCAAATGCTTCTCTATGCCTGTCATAGCAATTAAACCATTTTTCTATCTTTCCATTGCTCTGAGGATGCTTAATCTTGCAAAGTATTTGCTTGATTCCTTCTTTCTCAAGGAAAGCAACAAATCGTGAATCTCCCCCAAGATTGCTGACAAATTGAGGTCCATGATCACAGATACATTGTTTTATTCTGCCGTGCTTTAAAGCTAGCTCCATGCCCCTGATGGATTCATCAGTTGTTTCCTGTTTACATTCGAGTAATGCAAGCAACTTTCTGCTTGCATCATCTTCAACTCCAAGAACCCAGGTTCCTTTATAGTAATGCCAGTCAATATGCACCGCAGTAAGGCTATATCTTCTTTCGTAGCGTATCCAATTCTTCTTTCGTATATCCTTCTTTTTCTTGGGCTTTGCAAAGCCCAATTGAATCAATAGCTTATGAATTCTGTTATGCCCTATGTGTTTTTTATAATCTCGCTCTATCACTCTTTCCAAAGTATCTGCAGATACTCTGTATTTCTCATAAGTTTCCTTTACAATATCTATTTCCCATTGTTCTATCATCTTGCAAGGCCTACCTACTTCCTTTCCGATTTCAGGAATCTTATCTGTAGCTTCATATGCTTTCTTTACTTGATAAGCTCTTCTAACAGAAATGCCTGCTACTTTTCTTGCCTGATACGTCGTTTTCCCATCATTTAGTTGTCTTAAGGTTTCAATAAGCTTAGGTTTAGTTAGTTTCATAAAGCTAATTGCATCAGCCTTATGAAATAATTTCGGGATACTACAGCATTTGTTTGGCAGGTCCCTAATAAACTATTTTCACATAAAATTTTGTTACTCCAAGAAATTTTTTTACAAAAATCAGTCTTTGTATTTATGACTAAATACTACTTTCTCCAGATACATCTCACTTTTTTCTTCATCATATGAAAAGATAATTCGTAATTTTCCAACTCGTAAACGACAACTTCCCGTCAAATCATAGTGAAGGTGTTTGTAACGTTGTGGTTCTTGTGATGCTTCCTCAATTTTATTTTTTACTCTTTTTTGTGTTTGAGCATCTAATTTTTTGAAATCTTTAGAAAATTCCTTTGTTGGCAGAATTTTATAATTCATTCCAGTCAGCAAAATCTCTTTTTTTTATTTGTTCCTTAGATTTTTTGTAGGAAGCCATAAACTCAGGATCCGTCATAAGCTCTAGTGATTCAATTATCGTATCAAATTCTTCTTTTACTCGGACTAAATCAAGGATTGCTTCTCTATTTACCGTAATTGTTGTGCTTGTCATTCTAAATAGTATAGCAGAATCCTCTTAATAAACCTTCCGAAGAAGCGTTTTAGAATTGGAAAAACATAATCTAGCGGTGCCAGGTTAGCCTGCTCCACCGCCTCCACCACCGCCTCCACCACCGCCTCCACCACCGCCTCCTCCTCCGAAGCCACTACTTCCTGAAGTCATTGAAGCTGAGGAAAATGCACTTGAGAAGCTTCCAGTCATATCTCCAACGGAAGATGCAAAAGAGGTTCCTCCTACGAAGATTGCTCCATTATATTTTCCAGAGTAATCCTTAAAGATATCATCCATTGCCTTTTGCACTTTATCTGCTACGCCTAAAGGGATTGAATAGACTAAATATTTCTCCCAGAGGACAATTGCATCGGGAGGAACGTTCTTAAGATTGCTGAAATCTTGAAGGAATCTTTTTAGATGTTGCCATTTTACATAGTGGATTGTGCCTTCTTTAGTTCTATTAGGCAAGGATTCTGGAAATACTATGGGCCAGAAGAATGCTTCAGCAATGATGATAAGCAAATAGGATTTAGCAACAAAGAAAGTGCCCATCAAAACCAAGAGTGTTGCAATAAGATAAGGCAGGATACCATCTTTTTTTGAGAATAATTTCATTTGAAGAACATCAGCATTGACAGCATTTTTCCAGTCATCAAAGAAATTCCTTGTCTTTAATCCGGCATTTTTTAAGTACTCTTTAATCTCGCTTAGTAATACTCTGTTATTTTGAGTTACTTTCTTTACTTTTTTCTTAATGAACATTCCTGCATATTTATTCTCTGCAATTTCAGTTAGTAATTCTAGCAAAATTCTTTCGCTATTGGGTAAATCTTTCTGGTCTTTATTTAAGATTATAATTTCAAAATCATCTTTTCCGAAAAAATTCTTTTTCTTTATCGGATTAATCTTTAGTTTTCCTTTCAGAGCTAGATCAAGAATTTCTGCGCTAATGTCTTGCAATTTTGGTTTCTTGTCCCTAGGATTACATAAAGCACTTACAATTGCTGGACTATACGAGTAAGGAATCTCTCTTTCGTAGATCGATTGTATGTCTACTTTTGGCTCTCTTCCAAAGAAGTACCATACTACTAAGAAAACAACAAGCTGAATAAGACTAAACCAGGGAAGATATTTAAGATTTTCTTGTGTTGCACTTGCTAACACAAAAAAGCTGAAGATAACACAGAAAAAGGTAATGCCTATTAGTTTATTCAACAATGGTTTTTTGAAAATTGCATTGAGAATGATTAGCAAGAACAAGAAAATTGTGAAAAGGATAGAGAAGAAAACAATACTTGAAGAGAGTTTAGGACTTATAGACTTAGTTTTACTTTCCTCATTGATGATTTTCTGAAGTCCTGGTTCTTGTTTTAGGATTAGATATTCTGAAGGAGTAAGAAGAGAAGACGGAAATGCCATCCTTATTTCTACCCATTGTGATTGAGGAATGTTGAAGGTTTGAAAAATTAAACGATCTTGAGAAAAGGCAATTTTTCCGTTTAGTTTAGGATGACCCCAAGAGTAAATGGATGTTGGATCTTGAATGTTTTCTGGAAGAATATATGTGCCTGTTAATTCTTGTAAAGGATGATCCCAACCGCCCCAGACTTTCCAGTTAAACTCTGCAACATCTTCGTAGAGAGTAATTGCATTTGTAAGGCCATATCGAATTGTGAAAGTTCTTTTTTCATTCGAAGCCTGGTAGTGCCAGGTAACTCGCGTGTATTTTCCTTTTTCTTCTAGTTCGAAAGGAAGTTCTTGAGCTCCTTCAAAAACTTTGATATTTGAATACTGCCATTTTCCTTTAGGTAAATCTCTATATGCATATGTGAAATCTCCTAAGAAGTTGTAGGTTATTTGTTCTTCCCCATGAATTAATCCTGATTTTTCAATTGTAAAAGAGACGTCAGCTTTTTCTAGAGAATAGGATTTAGCTTGGACATTTACGATAAGAATGAGAAAGAAGAGCAAAATAAGAAATTTTTTCATATTCTTTTTTAAGAGATTAAGTATAAAAAGTTTATTGCTTGAGTTAAAGTAAAAATGCCGCGTATATCAGTGCATTCAAAAGTGTTAAAGGAATACCAATTTTAGCAAAGTCAAAGAAAGTAATCGTTTCTGAGCTTCTTTTCTCTGCATTCTGAATTATGATGATATTACTTGCTGCACTCAATATCAATAGATTCCCTGCAATCGTGCTTCCCGCTGCTAAAGCAATGAGTTCTTTTGTAGAAGCACCTGTATGCATTAACAAAGGAAGATATAATGCAACGAGAGGAACATTTGAGATTACCTGACTTAAAAGAATAGAGACTATGAAGATAGAAGAGATGAGAAGGATGTTTAAATGAGATTGAGCAATAATGGAAAAGAGCTACAAAAGAATGAAAATTGGAGATGGTGGAACTGCATCTGCTGAATTTTTTAATATGACTTATGGGAATCGTACAGAAGAAGAAAATCAGATATGATTTATTGAAGCATTGTGTACTTTAGCTGATAGTATGATTGTTGAGAGAGGTTTTTATTTAAGGATTAGTGGCTCATCACATTCGATCAAAAAAGAAAGGTTTATATATATTATATTTCACCTAATAAGGTGAATTAAACTATGAATAAAATAGATACCATCTTAAGAGAAGCAAAAAATAAAGTCCTAACAAGAAAAGATTTTGATAGCTTGGCAACTAAGTATGCCTTTGATAAAAATACCTTAAGAAGGGTTATGCTAAACAAAAGCTATCTTATAACAATCTTTAGGGGCGTTTATTATCTAAAAAGTTATGAAGAGAAAAAATTCAATTCTCTAAAATACTCTCCTTATGAACTTTTAGCTCTTGGCTTGGAAAAGAAAGGGATTAAATGGTATTTTGGTTTGAATACTGCTTTAAAGTTTCTTAATCTAACTCATGAAGTCTTTCCGCTAAATATGGTAATTAATGATACATTCAACAGAACAAAACCAATGAAAATTGTAGGTTCAAGTTTCTTTTTTATTAAACTAAAACCTTCTTTGTTTTTTGATATAAAGGAAACAAAAACCAATAACAAGATCTCTCTTTATCATAGTGGTTTAGAAAAAACTCTTCTTGATATGATTTACTTAAAGAAGAATGTAGACTTAAGCGAATATAAATTTAATAAGTCTCTTTTTATTAAAGAATCGAGCAACTATAATCGAATAGTGAAAAAGAGGATAAAAGAGATACTATGATGGAAATCGATAAAGACAAACTCAAGAACTTTCTAGCTTCAATAAAAGATAAAACAAATGTAACTGCCTTAGAACTGATTGAAAAAGATTTTTATCTTAACGTCTTGCTTACAAAACTAAATCTTGTAGGTTATGTGTTTAAAGGAGGAACTTGTCTTGCTAAAGCATATCTCGATTATTTCAGATTTTCAGAAGATCTTGATTTCACTTTTATTGATCAGAAACTTTGGGAAGGAAAATCAACCAAAAGCATAAAGAAAATCTGTAAAGAGAAGATTGATACTTTTGGAGAGCAAATTGAAAAAATAGGATTGGACTTCAAATTTGACAAAAAAGATGTAACATATGTCCTGTTAGGAAGCAATAATAAACTCATAACTTTCAAGGTTCATTATATTTCAGTTTTAACTGGAAATCCTTCCTTTATTAAAATTCAAATTAACTTCCTAGAAAAAATTATGTTTGTTCCTCAAACAAAAAAGCTACTTCCCTTAATTAAACTAAATCAATTTACAAAAGAAGATCAAGTTTACTTCAAGGAATTTCTTGACTTTTACAAACCAATCAAAACAAAGGTTTACGACATTAAAGAAATTGTAGCTGAGAAAGTTCGTTCATTACTAACAAGAAAGGCAATTAAATCTAGAGATGCTATCGACCTTCTTTTCATCTACAATAAGTTCAAGATAAGACCACAAGACCTCTTGAAAGAAACAAAAGAAAAGCTTTTGTTTTCAATAACTGCTTATGATAAATACAAAAGTAATCTCATTTTAACCAAAGAAAAACTTCAAACATTAGAGTTTCAGTATAACGAAGTTCGCCACCTTGCAATAAAACCCTTCAATAAAGAAGATTTTGATAACTATGTTAAAGAGCTCAAGCCTTTGTTAATTGAGATTGTAAGGAATATTTAATTTTTTAATTGAGAATAATTTTTTAAGGTTGTGGAGTTTTTAAAAGACAGAAAGAAGTTTTAACAATCTTTAAAAAGACACCAGTCTTCTCTATTTTAGTGAGAACAATGAGTATCAGAAAAATAGGAATTTTAGGCTCGGGAGCTGTAGGGCAGGCATTAGGTTTAGGTTTTTTGCAGGCAGGCTATGAAGTAAAAATAGGGACAAGAAAAACAAGCAAATTACTTGATTGGCAAAAAAAAGCTGGAAAGAAAGCTACTCTAGGAAGTTTTGAGGATGCTGCCAAATTCGGAGATATTGTTGTTATAGCTACGAAATGGATCGGAACAGAGAATACTCTTACTTTAGCAGGAAAATCAAATTTTGATAATAAGATTGTCATTGATGTTACAAATCCACTAACCTTTGAAAAAGAAGGAGAGACTCCTAAATTAGCTCTTGCGTATCCTAACTCTGGAGGTTTAACCATACAGCATTTATTGCCAAAAGCGAAAGTTGTGAAAGCATTTAATATTGTTACAGCTGCTTATATGACAAAAGCAAAATTACAAGAAGGAATTCCAGATTTGTTTATTGCTGGAAATGATGCAGAAGCTAAAAAAATGGTAAGTCAAATAGCTTCGCAGTGGGGATGGACAGTGAATGACTTAGGTAATATTGAACAATCTTATTTACTAGAAGCTTTAGCAATGATCTGGATTATGTATGGATTTAGGAATAACCATTGGACACATGCTTTTAAGTTATTAAAGAAATAAACTTTTAAGATTTCTTAAGAATTGATTTATATTTGGAAACTAAATGACTGCACAATTTTTAAAAATAGAAAGATTTAAATAAGATTAATCTTATTAATAAGATAATCTTACTAAACATATAAACTTATTAGGAGGTTAAAAATGGGAAATGCTGAAATAACAAGTGTAAGTTCAAGAGGACAAGTGGTTATTCCTCAAAGTTTGAGAAATAAAATGAAAATTCATACTGGGGAAAAATTTGTCATCATTGGAGAAAATGATACTATCATACTAAAAAAATTAGAAGTGCCATCTTTTAGTGGAATTGATAAACTACTCAAAAAAACAAGAGACTTTGCTAAAGAACGAGGAATAAAAGATTCTCATGTAGAAGAAGCCATCAAACAGACTCGAAAAAAATGAAGGTAGTTATTGATACAAATATTTTTGTTTCTGGAATTTTTTGGGAAGGTAATTTTTGTTCCAAGATAATAGACAAATGGAAAAATAAGAACTTTGAACTAATCAGTTCTAAAGATATTTTAGAAGAATTTGTAGAAACATTAAGAAATTTCAAAATCCAAATGCCTGATGACATGATTGAAGAATGGAGAAATTCGATAATTGAAAATTCTATCATTGTCGATCCAACAATAAAGCTTAATGTTGTAAATGATGACCCAGACGATAATAAATCTCTTGAAGCTGGAATAAGTGGAAATGCAGATTTAATCATAAGTCAAGATAAACATTTATTGAAATTAAGAGAGTATCAAGGAATACTTATCGAGTCCTGAAGAAGCATTACTCTTGTTAAAAGAATAACAAAAACATTTAAATATACTCATAGAAAGATAACTTTATGAAAAAGTTGTGGCTCTGGAGTATTATTGGCATTGTCTTAGTTGTAGGAATCTTTTTCTTGGTAAAGGGAAATGAACCTTCTGTCAATTATGATGCTTTCGCAAAATGCTTAACAGAAAAAAATGCGAAGATGTATGGTGCTTACTGGTGTCCCCATTGCATTGAGCAAAAAAAAGAATTTGGAAAAAGCTGGCAGTACGTAAGTTACATTGAGTGTTCTTTGCCTAATAATGGAGGACAAACACAAGTGTGTCAATTAGAAGGTATTAAGGGATATCCTACGTGGGATTTTAATGGAACAAAAGTAGAAGGGAAATTGTCTTTTGAAGAGTTAAGTTCTAGAAGTGGCTGTCTTTTATCCTGAGTATTGAAATTCTGATTCTTGATATCTAGGGGAAGATAAACGTAGGATGAATAATTCATCTTGTGTTGTGTTCTCTAGATTATGGCCTGTGTTTTTTGGGATCATCATAAGATTATCTTTCTTCACTTCGTAGATATCTTGACCTAGGAGCATTTTCCCTTGTCCCTGCGTCACAAAGTACACTTGATCTAACCTAGAGTGGTGATGGTGGTGTGTTTTTCTCCTTGCTGGAAGAATTCCCACTGCTAAAGAAATGTCTAATCTTTTGCTGTCTTCATCAGATAACAAGTCATACGCAAGAATACCATCAAGAGCAGTCATAGGATTAGAAGGACATACAAGTCTTTGAGGTTTTAGCTCAATATCGGTGTCTTTTAACATTTGAACATCGTCAGGATTAAAAGGAGGTAATGCAAACACTAAATGTTCAAGTGTTGTTGTTCCTGTATTTTTGAGCTTATGGGCAGTTGAAGGGTGAATGACTCTTAACGTATTTCTATCTGCAATCCAGGCTTTTTCAGGCTCTTGCAGCATTGCTGATTCATATAAAATGCCTTCTCCCTCAAGAATAAAGTAAATTTCTGTTGTTGTATTGTGATAATGCCAATTAGAGGCTTCTCCAGGGTTTACTGTTACATGCGCTATACTTATCTTAGGAAATTGAAATACTTCTCTTGATACTTGATTGCATACATTTCTTGCGCAGGGGAGTGTGTAAATATCTATAGGTTCCATAGTATAGAGAATGCACAAAATTTTATAAATTAATTGGATTTCCAAAATTCTAGCTCATCTGTTTTTTCATCTATTTTATGGGTTTCTTGATTTAATCCTGTGTTTGGTGTTTTTTTGAGATACTCATCTGTTGTAAATTCTTTTCCTTGGTTGACAAGTTCATGATATTTCTCAAAATCTATCCAGGTAAACCATTCTTTTCCTTTTTTGAATTTCTTTTTAGCAAGCATGACAACTCTTGAAGGAAGATGCTCAGAGACAATTACGTAATCCTTTAAAGATTTTACAAGTTCTTTTGAAAATGCAACTACTTCTTCATGCAGAGGCATGTTCTCTTGCTGCAATCTTTCTCTTGAAGCTCCGACAAACATGTATGCTTTTACTTCAATGAAATCTGGGTTTCCTTTTAGGATTAGGTTTGCGTACTCTTCTGGGTGAGCCATGTTTATTCCTTTGACCATTGTTAATCTGATGCAGGTTCTTTGTTTTTTTTCTGCCAAGTATTCTAAACTTTTATTTAATCGTTCCCAATAGTCTTTAAAGAGAGGAAGATCAATTTGTTTTAGAAGCTCTTTGCTTGGAGCATCCAAAGAAATGTATAATTGTGTAATGGGTCTTAGGTTTTTGATTTGCTCTGGATATTGGGCATTGGTTACTAAAAATGTTGAAATGTTATTTTTGTTGAATAAATCAAGAAGTTCATTTAACCTCGGATACATGATAGGTTCTCCTGTTAATGACAGAGCAACATGCCGGATATTTTTTGAATTATTATAGGCTGAGACATTTACACCTTTGTATCCTTTTAGCCCTGTTAATAATTTGTAGTGTGCGTATACGGATTCTTCGAAAATTTTCTTGGGGTCGTCAATAGCCCATTTCCAATCGGTGCCAACGGGAGCTTTATAGTCTCTCCAGCAGAATGTACAACGATTTGCGCAGCTGATACTTGTGGTCATCTGCAAACACTGATTGCTCATAATTCCATAAAATTTTAACTTATAGCAGCCACCTTCTCCTTTAATCATCTTTTTGGTCCAGCCGCAGGTTTTTACAGCTGAATGGCTTCCAATAACTCTGTAGTGTTGTTTTTCGAGTTTTTGTTTAGACTCCGGAGTTAGCATGGAAGAGAGAAAGATAGAGAATTAAAAAAGGTTATGGTTATTCAACCAAAATAGCTGGCTTACCTGGAGAAGATTGTTTTGCTTTATCGAGCTGAGAATTTTCAGCATTGAGAATTTCTACTTTAACTCTAAACTCAGCAACAAGCTTTTGCTGCATTTCTTGTAATACTTTCGTTTCTGTTAGAGGATCAAGGATTGTTTCAGGCATCTTGGAAGGATTCTTAACAACACTTGGAATAATCCTAGAAATCTCTTCAGCGTGTTTTTTTTCAATTAGGAGTTTCATCAATTTACTGATATCTCTTGTTTTTGTCAATTCTTTCTGTAGTTTTTTATAAAAAGTATATTTCCAGGATTCTGCTACAAACAAGGTAACTTTCTTTGGCTGTATCTTCACTAAAGCTAAAACTGTCATCATATCTTCTCTCACTTGTGCTGCGAGTGTTTCTGCAAATTCAAGTTTTTCGTCTATGTTTTGCTTATTGACTTTTGGGAATTCTTGCAATGAAACAAAATGTTTTTTTCCTGCTTTTTCCCAGAGCTCTTCAGCTAGATGGGGCGTAAGAGGCATTAACAAAATGATCCAGGAATCGATAATTTCATCATAGAGAGCTTCTAATTCTGGAAGAGGAATCTCTTTTTCAATTTTCTTTAAAGCATTCGGGATATGATACAACACAATAGTTCCATAGTCTCTTAATCGCATTTCAGACAAACAGAGATCAGCCTCTTGAATCCATCGATTGAATTTAGAAAGGAAGGCTTTTCCTCGCAATTGTAACGTACCTTTTACTCTTTTAGAGAGTACATGACTTGTGAAATCAAATAATTGCTCAAGTGTTCGTTTCAAATTTTCAGCTTCTCTTGTTTGCCAGTTAAAGGTTCCATCAATATTCGAGGCTGTTGCAATATAAGTTCTGAAAACATCTGCACTATATTTTTTCTGAATATCCAAAAGAGTGATAACATTCCCTTTACTTTTACTCATCTTGGTTCCTTCACTTACTACAAATCCATGCAAGGAAATTTTCTTTGGCCAATTTTTCTCTGGGAAAATTGCTGCATGAGCGAAGATAAAAAAGGATAGATGATTAGACAAATGTGCTACGAAGGTGTGCCTATGGTCATTCGGATACCAGTAGTCGAAACTTTCTTTTAATTCTTTTAAAGCAACCAAAGAAATTTTTGATTCTTTGCTGAGTTTTGCAGGAGTTCCTTTCCCTAAGAGAATATAATCAAACACTTGGAGTGATAGTTGCTCGGGAGTTATTTTGTGTTTATTAATTATATTTTTTATTGTGTAAAACGCCATGTAAATCGTTGAATCGGATAAACTTTCAATAATCCAGTTCCTATCAAAAGGTAGAGGAGTACCAATGCCTCGTCTTCTTGCTGTTGGTCTTTTATCAAGCCATTCAAAAGTGTCTAAGAAGTTTTTCCTCATGCTTTCTGGAAGAAGCTCCATTTGCTTCAAGCATTGCTTTGCTTTTGTTTTCCAACCACGAGCATTAAAATCTAGGAACCATTGATCATCTAGAAGAGCAACAACAATTTTTGTTCCATCTCTGCAATAGGCTTCTCTTGAAGTTTCAAAGAAGATATCAGCTTGATTTTGTTTTATTAATTCATTTTTAATTAATGTTCGAGCCTTTTCAACTGATAAACCAGCATATTTTCCTGTGTTTTTCCTCATAACTCCTTTGAAATGTTCATCTTTATACAATTCTTTCTTTGCTTTCTCTAAATTTTCAAAATCTTTAGAGTGAGTAATCTTAAATCTTTGACATATTTCAATTGCAGGATGCTCTCCATAGCCTTCAACGGTGATTAAAGGAATCGGCCTTATTCTTCTGACATCTTGTACATTCAAATCGAATTTTTTTAATTCTTCATTACTATTTTGCAATTCATGCAAAGCAATCCAATCAGATGGAGCGTGACTTGGAACACTTGTTACAATACCTGTTCCTATCTTAGGGTCACAAAGTAGCGAAGGTAAGATTAGCAAATTTTTGTTAATAAAAGGAGCATTGCAGTGATGACCAAGAAGATTTTTTCCTAGGATTGTTCCTAAGGGTTTAACCTGTTTTCCTTGATACTTAAGTTTTTCAACGCATTCTTTACTTACAATCCAGGTTTCTGCATCTACCATGGCCTTTTGATATTCTATTTCGGGATTAATCCAAATATTTGTTTGACCGAACATGGTTTCTGGTCTTAAAGTAGCTACAACAATAAAAGCTTCTTTAAAAGGATATTTCATTAACGTAAATTCTTGCTTTTCAACGGGATTGGTGTCTGCATCTTGAATATCATCTTCGCCGACAGCATTTTTGTCTAAGGGGCAGTATAACACGGGATATTTTCCTTTGATGATGTAATTTTTTTCTTTATACTGATGGAATTGCCAAGTAATAAATTGTTGATAGTCTTTATCTCCTGTGGTAAATCGTCTTGTCCAATCGATGCTTAAACCAAGAGCATTATACTCTTCCATAATTTTTGGAAGGAAAAAATTGACAATGTTCCAGGGTTCTTTAAATGACTCTAGAGTCTTCAAAGCTGTTTGTTCATCTACAATGTAATTTTTGATATAACTCAGATAGAGTTCTTTTTTCTTTTGATCATTATTTCGAATAGCTGCTGAGATTCCTAGGACAGGAGTTCCCGTGATGTGGAAAGCCATTGGGAATAGAACATTAAAGCCTTTCATTCGTAGATATCTTACGTAAATATCACTCTCCACAACAGCTCTCCCATGACCTATATGCAAACTTCCCGAGATATAAGGATAAGGGGTGGTAAAGAAGAATTTTTTCTTTTTTTCAATTTTTGGCTGAAATATTTTTTCTTCTTGCCAGTGCTTCTGCCACTTTGAAGAAAGATGTTGAAAATCCATAAAGAGTATTGTGAAGAGTCTGTTTATAAATATTATGCGAAAGACGATTTTTGTAGTATCCCGAAATTATTTCCTATCGATAAGACTTAGGAGACACTTTCCTGACTTTTAGGGCAGATTGCTTTTTCAGGCTCTCGCTTATTCATTTTCTTTTGAGGCAAAAGTTTTATATATATTCTAGAAGGTATCTTTCTTTATGGACCTGTAGCGCAACCTGGATAGCGCAACTGCCTTCTATTTTCAGGAGAGAGCAGTAGGCCGTGGGTTCAAATCCCACCAGGTCCGTTGCGCGGATGGCGAAGCAGTCAACGCGGCCGCCTGCAGAGCGGCTATGCGCAGGTGCAAATCCTGCTCCGCGCTCTTTTATTGCTTTCCAAATCCCGTACCCTCTAAGGTTTATAAACAAACAAGAGGAAGGGAAAGCAAATGGCAAAAAAGGATATCTACAATACTGTAAAAGCGTATGCTTGTGAAATAAGAGAAAAGATTAATTCGGTTCTATGGGTGCAATCTTCTTGCTCATGATAGGAGAACCACCACCGGGCTGCACCACATCTTGAACTGTAATGCTAATTTCTTGATTTATTATTGTATAGTCATCACTTGCGCTAAATGTTACTCTATATGTTCCCGCATCTCTGTACGTTGGTCTCCAACTAAAGACTCCTGTATCTTCATCAAAGCTAAATGATGAAGGCAAGATTTGATCTGCATTTGTTGCATAGGTTACTGTATCCATGTCAGGATCTAATGCCTGCACATTTATAGTGAGAACTCTATCTTCATAAGTACTCTGATTCTCTATAGGTTGCATGATGGGAGCTCTATTGATATGTATGCTTCTCTGTCCATGATTATTAGTTTCATTTAATTCATTTACAATGAATCTGCTATCACCATAGACATGAACCTGGTGGTCTCCATACGCTCCTATGTTCCAAGGTACAGAAATAGTTCTTGTTTGAAGAGGATCTAATGATAAAGTAGTCTCTCCAATAAGATTTGCCCAATTTCCATCATATACTCTTATGGTAAAAGTACCTGTCGGCAAGGATTCTATATTTCTTACCATTGCCAAAACCTGTATTGTATCTCCCTGCGTAGGGTAGTTATTGCTGAAAGCAACATCACTATCTCTTATTCTAACATCTGGTTTTGTTAAAACCGTAATGGCTTTGAAAGCCTGATTGTTATCTTCTCGTGCCTCTGGAATGCTTTGCAATGGATCTAATACAGTATAAATATCGTAATTTCCTTCCATACTTGGAATCCATTCTATTTGTGCAAAGAAATCACTTGCTAACAGACCAATTTCTATCGTAGATTCTCCAATAAACGTCTCTGTTGAAGGAACTCCATTATAAAATCTTACCAAAACACTTGCAGGATCAATCTCTAGTGGATTATGGAAGAAAGTCGTAATGGTTACAGGATCTCTTTTGTAAGGAGTATCATCACTAAACAGAATATCTTCTTGGCTAATTACTAAATCAGTGTAGGGAACATTATCCACCGTTATTGTAATTGTTTCTTCATCCCATAAAACTCCGTCAGTTACATTGAAATTTACTTGATAGTTTCCCTGATCATAATACATAGGGGTCCAATTAAAGATTCCTGTTACGGAATTAAATGAAAAAGCACTGGGCAAGACAGAACCAGCATTGGTGTAATAAGTAAACGTAGTGCTATCAGGATCTGAAGCATTAATTCTAAATAAAAGAGGTTGATCTTCAGTCACCTCTCTATTTCCTATTGGATAAAGCTCTGGTGGGAAAACAATAGTATCTACAACAGTAAGTGTAATAGTTTCTGCATCATTTAATGTTCCATCGCTGACATTAAAAATAAGAGGATAAACACCAGAATCTCGGTACGTTGGAGTCCACTGAAATACACCTGTTGTTGGGGTAAATGAAAAAGGACTTGGAAGGACACTTGCTGCATTGGTTGAAAAGGTTAATGTATCTCCATCAGGATCTGAAGCATTAAGATGAATTGTTAAAATCTCATTCTCATTGACTTGTTTGTCCCCTATAAAGTCTAGTACTGGAGCTCTATCTGCATTGATAACCGTTATGGTTATTGTTTCGGAATCTGAGTTTATACCATCTGTTACATTAAATGTGACGTTATAAAATCCAGCATCACTAAAAGTTGGCATCCATTGAAATATACCTGTACTTGAATCAAAACTGAATGGGCTTGGAAGAACCTGATACGCATTTGTATCAAATGATAAACTAAAATTATCTAATGTAAAAGCATCAACATCAATCGTAAGTGTTTGGTTTTCTAAAATAACTCTATTTCCAATAGGTAGTATATATATTGTTAATCTGTTGGGCAACCAATCAATACCATTTCCTGGTCCTGTAATTGCATAATAACTGGGATATCCGGGATTCGTTGAAAAATCTGACCAATTATTTCCTACTACAGTATTATTCCAAAGAGTACCAGATACTCCAAATTCTTCATAAGCATTTACAGCATTATCTTCAAATTTATTAGCCCAAAATATATTGTTATAGTTGAGGGCTCCATTAATAAAAACACCTTGACCATTTCTCATAATTTTGTTCTCAGTGATTCTGTTATTATTTCCATAATCAATATACACTCCAGAGTTAGCACTATATGTAATATAATTTTCAAAAACAAGATTAAAGTCAGACGAATCATAAAAAAGAATATTCCAATCATTACTACTCACAATATTGTTAGAAATATTGTTGCCAGAGCTACTCCTTAGAAAAATTCCATATCTAAAATTTTGTACAATGCAATTTTTTACTGTGAAAGAATTCCTTGAAGAAGAAGAAATACCAATGTTCCCACTTCCAGAAATGGAATAGTTAGCACAGTCTAGAGTCACACCATTAGCACCGATATTGATTCCGGTTCCACCACAATTTGTCAAATCATACCACATCGTTTGTGAAGAGATAAGTGTATCACCACAATTACATTGAATGCTTCCACCACAATTTGCACCAAAAGCAGAACCAACAAGAACTAAAGAAACAGCAATAAGTAAAAATAACCTTTTTTTCATGCACATCCCCAAAAGCTAAGGAAGTAGGATAAGAATTTAAAGGTTGCTAAAATATTTTAACAATAGTTAATGTTCAAACTTATCAGAAGTAGATTATAAACAACAATAGAAAGCTTCCCATAATACCTGTTTAGTATATATTTGTTTCACCTTGAATATACCAAAAGTATTTAAAAACCAAAGTATTACAAAAATGGTGATTACATGTCACCTTTGTAAGTAGAATATCAATTGTTTGAATCATGCAATAAAAGATGGTTATTGCAAACATATAAAAAAATTGTAGCGAGGTAAAAAATGGAAACATTAGAAGAAAAAACTGATGTTAGTGGAAATTTTGTTCTGGAACAAAATTTAGGGTTGGTTTTGGTTCGTGTCTTAACTCCAGAAGAAAAGGAATATGCAGCAGGACTTAGACTATGCGGTATTGACTGGAAAAACTCTTCGTATTTGGCTACCTTGAGCGACTATAAAGATTGGACAGACTACAACGATAATAATAGTCATTGCTACAAGATAGATAAATAGATGCAAAGAAATGAAAATTTATTGGATGGTCTTTCCATTTCCAATTTTTTGGCACAGTCAAATTTGCAGCCTAGGATAGAAAAGGAAATTCAAGAAGCAAAGCAGGTTAAAAACCATTTTATTGCGTTATTATCCTTAAGAGAAAGTTGTAATCTTGCTTGTGATTATTGTTATGAAGGAGATAAGCCAGTTTTTTCCTCTCCACCAAGAATTATGCAAGATTCAACATTAGAAAGCATCGTTACACAATTTATGGATTTCTTCTATACACATGGAGGAAGTGTAGAATTCCTCTTTCATGGCCCAGAAGTTACTTTAGATATAAAGAAGATAAGAAAGGCGATTGAAACACAGAAAAGTGTTCACGCATCCTTATATTCTGATAAACCATTGTATAGAAAAGACTGCACAAATGGCGGAACACCACTCGTGATTAATACAATACAAACAAACGCCACCCGAATAAATGAAGAACTACTATCTTTAACTAAAGAAGGAGATTTTAGAAATTTAAGCATTAGCTTGGATGGTCCAAGAGAAATCCATGATGCCCATCGTGTTTATAAAGACGGTACAGGAAGTTTTCAAGATGTTATGAAATCCATAGATTTAGCTAGAAAGAATGATGTTAATGTTGCCGCAGTAGCTGTGTTAACAAGAACCGGTCTTGGAAGAATAGAAGATATTTATTCTTTTTTTAAAGAAGAACAAATAAGCTTTAGATTAAATCCAGTACTTAAGCCAAGAAATTCTAATCTTTCATTTACAATTACGCCGCAAGAATATGCTCAGGCATTGAATCAATTAACCGATATGTATATTTCTGATCCTAATCCGAACATTAAAGTTGTGAATATTGACCAATATTTCCAACAGATTTATGATAAACTGCTAAAACTGAGAAGAGAAGATGGTAGTTTTCGAAGTTTTGGAGATCTTACCATTTCTGATATCTTTGCAGTAACTTGCCAGGGATTTATGTGTGCAATATCTACCGTTGGAGATATCTATCCTTGTGAACGAATCTTAGATGTTCCTGAATTTTTGTATGGAAACATTCGTGATGGTCTAGAAACTATCTTTCAATCTCCCAGAAGAATGCATTTTATTGATAGGGTAAATTATCTTCCTGAAGGTTGCACTAATTGTGATATTTTCTCTTTGTGTTATGGTGGATGCCCCGCAGCTGCTTATTGCGACACTAAAAACATATCATCTGAGGATCCTTTTTGCGAAGCGTATAAATCTATTTTCTCTCACTTAGGAAAAATTGTTACCGACCATTGGGCTAATAAAGGCAGTATTTAAGCTATATAAACATTCAAATGTTCACAAATCGACCAATTTCTGAACGGTATGAGTTTTAGTGCAACATTTCGTGTCGAAGTAGAGGAAAAATTCAACGTAAATTTGACGTCCGTTAATCCAGCGAACAAAGTGGGCAATAAAAACACAGAATTAAAGTGGCTTTGGCTATTCCAAAATCTTCTCAACAGTTGCATCAGCCAATATTTTCATTGTATCAAATATCTTTAAAGTAGGATGTTTTGGAATCAATAATTGGAGGTCTGTGCAGGCAAGTGCTACGCAATCAACATCTTTCTCTTCAAAATTATTAATGATCTTAATAAGTTCTTCTCTATCACTATTCTTTTGTTGACCAGTAACGAGATTTAGAATAAATTTTCCCATTTTAGCCTGCTGAAGATCATTAGGCGTAGCATACGCAATTTTATTTTTTTCAAAAGCATTTTCATATAATTTATTCTGAATTGTTGCAGATGTTGATACAATCCCAACTTTTCTGAATTTATTTTTCTTAAGGAATTTTACTGTCTCTTCAATAATACTTAAAACAGGAATCTTTACAGCATTCCGAATTTCTTCAATAAAGACATGAAGAGAATTACAAGGCATTACGATAAAATCAGCTCCTGCTTTTTCTAATCTTTTTGCTTCATTGACCAAAAAAGGGATGTATCTTTCACTGCCACTATTATTCATTATTAAATCTTCTTCAATTTGATAAGGCAAAGGAACGCTGGAAATTATTATGCACGGTCTTGCTTTTTTTGTTTTCTTGTAACAAGAAAAGACTATATCCAAATAAAATTCCGAAGTTGTTTCTGGTCCAAGACCTCCAATTATTCCAACTGTTTTCATATTCATATAATAATTGCTAAATTGTTTATAAATGTTGCTTTTAGCCAAAGCCCATTTCTGTTTTTTAGGACTTCAAGTTTATTGGGTTTAACGATGTTATGCTCTCTGAACGAAGTGAAGACCGAAATTTTGCGAAGCGAAGTCGGAGAAGTAGCAATTGTTATTTTTAGGGTAGGAAAAAGACGTGCACGTTATTTTAGCTCTTTTTCCATTTCATAAACAGGATATCCCCCATAACCTATGCATTCTTTTGTAATTTTATAGCCTGTTTTTTTATAAAATTCAAGAGCATAATCTGTTGGATAAAGAAGAATTTTTTTTATTCCTTTTTTCTTGGCGTAATTTTCCACATAAATGATTAACTTTTTTCCAAAACCTTTTCCAATGTATTGAGGATTTAAGAAAAGTCTATCCAATCTATTCTCTTTTAAATCCAATTGAATTACACCAACTATTTTATCTTTATCAATTAAAATAAAAAATGGCTTCTCTTTAATTTCTTTTTTTAATTCTCCAATAGTGTGTTGTTTTTTCTCAATTTCCAATTGTCTTTTTCTATAATCTTTAGCGTTTAATTCCTGAATTGTATTTAAAATCAATTTGGAAATTGGTGGGATATCCACCACTCTTGCTTTTCGTATTTTCATAAGAAAAAAAGTGTAGAATGATTTAAATAATTGTTGTTTTAGCACACGTCTTTTGGGTGGGTTTTTCAATTACAATCGCTATTAGATTTAATCAGTGTTAGTTTCCTCTCAAAGAAAGGTCAAGGACGAAGTCCGAGAAGTTTTTGGATTGCGAAAGTGATATAAAATTCAAAGAAACACTAAAACTTACGCATTATAGATTTATGCAGATTAAATTAGAGTCTCCAACTGCCACTTTGATTTATGGTAAAAAAATAATTTTATAATCATGGACTAAAGAACCATTTGCAGTTATGATTAAAGATGAACAGATGGCAGAAAATCAAAGAAGATATTTTGAAGAGTTGTGGAAGATTGCAAAGCAGTAGGAGAGAGTTTGCCTCCTCTTTTTTCATTCTCTCCTCAAGACCAGATTCCCTTTTGGTCAATGTCAATCTTAATGACCTCTCTCTTTTGCCAGCCTTTCGTTCTCACGATAGACTTAGAAAGGCTTACAAAGTATTGTCCTGATTTAAGCTGTTGAAGTTTCATCTTTTCCCTCTAAAAAAAGCCATTATAGACTCTAAAGTTATGGGGGTATCCTTTGGGTATTCCAAAAGGTCTATCCTACCCACCCCTAAAGGAGATTGCCATAGGTTAAATTCGTGAGCATCAAGGTGTCCTGCTCTATTTCGGATTATCCTACTAAGACCAGACTGATGTGATGGTGTCCAAACATTGATACCTTCATCAGAAGCAAATATGCTCTCTTCTTTCTTATCATATCTTAATGTTCCATCTTGTTCTAAGAAAGGTGCTTCCATGCTTTGCATGTAATCGGTCTCTTTGAATGTAAATCCATCCTCTGTTGAGGTATCCTTTCTAACTCCTAAACCAGAAATTATCAAGGGAACTTCCAAGTCTTTAGGTTCTCTTCCAATAATAGCTAAAGCTCTTAATCGTAGTTTTTCATTTGGTCCGGGCTTAGGATAAATAGCAACGCTATCAGTATCGGCTAGAGTATCATATTTTCCCGGACAATGTCCCATATATCCTACAGATTCTCCAGATTCTGTACCCCAGTATTTTACTATTGTAAGGTATTTTACAGTCTCAATCGGATTTAGAACTACAATTCTTCCTTGTGTCATCCCCCTAACGATCTCATTGATTGCTAAAACTCCCGGAAGATTTGAAAATGGCACTGGTTCTCTTTTTTCATGCTTCATAAGAGAGTAAGCCAACGGAGTTTTTGAAACACCCTCAAACTGTTCTTTTAACCTTGCTAGAACTTCTTCTCCGAAATCATCAAATACAAGACTTCCAAGCGTCAGACGTTTAAATCCTAATACTGGACTTTCATCTGTGTAACGTAGTCTGTAATCTTGAAAATTTGTAGAAGTGTTCATTTTGCGTTAATGTTATAATCTTAACCCAAATCTCTAGTATAATCAAATGAATGAATACCTTTATATATTTTGAGGGTTTAGATATAGTAATAAAGCCGAGTGATTTGGAAAGCAGTTCTTGACCGCGCTTCGCAATCTTTTTATTCTTTCTGTATTTCTCTATATTATGAAATATCCTTTGATTGTAAGCAATACTACTCTTTGGACAAAAGGTGCCTCTCTATTCCAAAGAATTTGTAGGGATATGGGGTGTGAAGAAGAGTATCTTCAAGATCTTACGAAAAAAGAAGAAGATGATATTCTTTCAACCTATGTGCAAAGACATAAAGGAGTTACTCGCGGAAGTATAGAAAGATTTGCTGGTGTTGTTTCATTACAAGAAGGAACTACAGAATTTTTCCGAGACTTGCATAAACGTTTTGATGCAGAAGGAATGAAGCTTGTTCTGCTTACTTCTGATTATCAAGAACTGGCTTCTCTTTTTCAAAGGCAACTAGGATTTTCCTATGCTTTAGGGAGCAGAGCACAGTATGATAAAGATGTGCATGCTGGATTTTTAGATGGAATGACTTACAACTGCGTAAGGCCACGAAAAATTGAAGAGATTTGCATCAGAGAAGGATTAACTCTTAAAAATGTTCTTTGTTTGGGAAGTAGTGTAAATGACATACCTATACTGGCTTCTATCTATTATGAAAAAGGATTCTCTATTCAGGTAGGAGAAAACCCTTCCCTTAGAAGATTTAGCGATGTAACTTATACTCCTAAAAAATCTTTTGAAGGTTTATTAGAACATATTATAAAAAATCAATAAAAAAAGAAAAAAATTACTGTTTCTTTCTTGTAAAGATCATCTTCACGAAGAAGATACCCACAATCACTAAAACGATATTTGCAATAATCCAGAAGGAATCTGGCATATTGGAAAATGCGCTTTTCTTTGTGGTTGCAGTTGTTGCACCTGTAATTGGAGCAACTGTCGAATCTTTAGTTGTTACTGAAACAGTGTCAGAGCCAACTACTTTGTTTCCTGAGCTTACGGTAATGGTTCCTGAATAGGTTCCTGCTTTCCCTGGAGCTACAAGATCAAAGTAGAGAGTCTTGGATGCACCTGCATCTAATTCAATAGTTTTTGTATCAGAATCAGTCCATTGACCAGTTCCTTTTACATCTACCTTGAACAAAGCCGTGCTTCTTCCTGTGTTCGTAACAGTTACTGGAATACTTACGGAATCAGCGTTGTTGACCTTGAAGTCATTCTGAAGAACTTCCAATCCAGCATCTCCTGTAGTTATTGGTGTGCTTGGAGAAGAAGTGCCACACTCTGTAATTGTAAGTGTTTTAATCTCAGAGTTGGTTTTGTCTTCATCATCATAGTAGACAATAGCTTCAATTGCGTAGTCTCCAGAATCAATATCCGAAGGGATATCAAAATTGAATTTTACCGAATTATCGTTGTTATTGTCGCTGAATTTGTCTAAGTCAAATACGCTTGAACGTTTATCAAGACCAAGCTGTGTGTTTCTAAGGACCACATAGACATCGCTTTCATCTTTTTTTGCGATGTTTAAGACATCAACACTTGCCGATATTTGATCCCCACATGAAAGTGTGGAAGGCAATAGGGTGAATTGTTGAACAATAACCTCGTTGCTTTCTAGTTGAAGGTTAATAGTATCATCACTGTCTTCGTCACAGTTTGATTCTTCATCTCCATCTTCGTAAGCTTTAACATATAAAACAAAGTCATCATTCTCATCGATATTGCTTGTAGGAATTACTAATTGAATATTCTCAAATGTTTCTGTGTCTCCGTCGTTGATGTTAATGGAGTCTGCTTCAACATTATCGAGGAATTCATCTTCATTGACATCGTAAAGATAGACTTCTACAATGACGTCCATATCACTGTTACCCTCATTCTTCACATCTACATCAAAAGTCATGGTTCCGCCAGGCTTGAAGTCATCTTCATCAAAGTCAACATTTCTAATATTCAAATCACCTACGAGTCCATCAGAACATACAACATCTTCAGGCTGTACTCTAATTTCAAGCTTGAAGGTGTCTAAAGAAGTTGCGCCTCTGCTTACAGAGATATTTCCGCTATAGACATCTGATTGCTGTCCTCTAGGAGTATTGATTGAAATACTCATTGTTTTTGTTTCTCCAGGATTAATCGTTCCAGGATCAGAAGGTGTTACAACAATAGTATTGTCATCAGAATCTGTTAAGTCAATAGCATGCACTAATGTTAAACCACTTAAAGCAGTACTTCCAAGGTTTCTCAAAGAGATACTTGTTTGCTTTACAACATCTTCTCGAGTTGTTATCACTAAAGGAGTTGTTTCAGAATAGGTTTGAATTTCAAGTGAATCGACTGAGTTGATGTGTATAGTGAATGATATACTTATAACATTAGTAGAATTTGCTGCATCTATTGCAGTTAATATTCCGACATAATCTCCTGTTAATTTTGTTGGGATTGTTATTGCAATTGGAATTGTTCTAGGCTCTTCTGCAACTGTTAAGCTTGAGATTGAACCAGTAACAAAATCAGCTGGAATAGTGTTTCCACTACAAGTAACTATAGAACATACAAGTTCTGACGTTCGGAAATTAATCGTTGCAATTGTGGCAGTTCCAGTGTTATCAATCAGAAAACTTGAGCTTGCACTTGCTCCAGGACTTGCTTCAATTCTAATAGGTGGTGTCGTTGTAGCTAAATCTCCGTTAGCACTAACAAATGTAGCTGATACTAAAAATAACAATAATACTGTAAATAATAATATTTTTTTCATTGTGTTAACCCCCTAAGATTATAATGTTATCATTTTAGAGGGATAAAACTTCTATATAAAGGTTTTGGTTAGCTCTTTGTACCAAAAATCTGCTGTAATCTTTGGCCTGTTTCTACCAATTGTTGTTCTGTAGGGGTTGAGAATGCTAATCTTATATAACTAGAATAATTTCTTCCGAAAGCTGCTCCAGGACATACAGCTATCCCTTCATCTAATAATCGATTTGCAAGATAGAGTTCTCTTTCTTTTCCTGTTACTTCTGGAGGAATATGTTCAGAACAATCTACAAAAATAAAAAGACCTGCTTTTGGAACTTGAAAATACATACCTCTTACTTGTGAGAGACCTTTAACTAAAATGTCTCTTTTTCTTTGGAGAGTTTGCAGAAAGGATTGTAGTGAAGATTCAGAAACTTGCGCTTGCGCTAACCCGTATTGTGTTGGAGTAGAGATTCCACTGGTCATTGATCTTGCAACATCACCAAATCTTGATGATATTTCCTTATTTGCTGTTGCTACATATCCAACTCTTAAGCCAGTACTTTGCAAAGACTTTGAAAAGGAACCACAGAGTAAAGTTCTTTCCGGAATCATAGAAAAGATGCTATAGTGATGCCCTTCAAAGATAATTTTATCATAGGCTTCATCAGAAACTACCCAGAGATTACGAGAGACAGCAATCTCAGCTACGTCTTCTAATGCTTGTCTTGAAAACAGTGCTCCTGTAGGATTATTAGGAGTATTAATATAAATGGCTCTTGTTCTGCTTGTTAGGTTTTTTATGATAGCTTCATGATCAAGATCAAATGTTGGAGTTAAAGGCACTTCAATTAATTCAGCTCTCAAATGCCTTATCTGCGAGGCAATAACAGACCAGTAGGGGGCAGGAACAATGGCTTCGTCTCTTTCATTTAATGTCATGAAGAAAGAGGTAAAGAGTGCTCCTGTACCTCCATTTGTTACACAGATATCATCTAAGGAAAGAGGAACATCTCTTGTTTCTTGGATTTCTTGTTGAATTTTTTTTCTCAAGGGAGCAATGCCGCATTGATGTGCGTATTTTGTTTTGCCCTCTTGCATCGCTTGCGTAATTGCTGCAACAATTTCTGGTGGGCTTTGAACTTCAATATCTCCGGATTCTAGGCGTAAAACATGATGACCTGCCTCTTGAAGAGCTATAGCACGATTGCGAATTTCAGTAATATACTCTGGATATCTTTTTTTTATTTGGTAGGATAACCTGGGTTCCATTCTTTTGTGAATTGAGCAAGTTATTTAAAACATTTCTTTAAGGGAGAGTGTACGTAATCTCTAGTTTTGGTTTGTTTATTGCGTCGCTGCTCCAGAAAGCGAATATTCTTGTTTTGTTTTCAGGATTTTGCTTTAGCTCTAAACCATAATTGGGAACCGTTCTTCGAATCCAACTATCGACGAGAGAAGTAATGGTGAAAGTGTGCCATTCATCATGCCCTGCTTCGTAAATCGTACGTGTGTACAGAGGAGAGGCATCTGTAGTTGGTTGGTTGTTCCAGGTTACGGATCCTTCATTCCAAGGGGAGAGAATTTTATAGAGAGAAACATTTGAGATATCTCCAAGAGGATCTCCTTCAAATACTGTGGCCTCTCCATAGAGTGAGAGCGTTGATGATGTTACTGTGGCATTGGAAGGGATACTTGATAAATCAAATTGAATTAAACTTCTTCTATCAGTAGAACCATTGTATGTGCTTGCCCATAGAGAGACTAGAGTTCCATAATTTTGATCGGGAGATGCATCATAAATTTGCGTGTCGATTCCTTCTGGTCCTGGCTGCAAAGTTACTACATAAGACTCGGGTTCTGAAGTGATAATAATGTGGTGGGGAGGATTTGACCAAGTAGAAAGTGATCCGTGTTCATCTTTTGCTTGCGCTCGTATTGTGTAATATCCTGGATTTGTATAAGTATGCATTGCCAGAGTAGTAATCCCGCTGGGAGCAAGTGTTGACCAAGCAGAGGTATCTGCATAACTCCAAACCCACCTATAACAAATTTGGTTTGTTTCTGGATCTGTTGAAACTACAGCACATCCAATTGCTTCGCCTACCCTTCCTTCAGTTGGTGTAGCAGGATTTATTATTGGAGCTGTTGGGGGGTTATTAGGTGGTCCAGCAAGGATTGTCCTGAGCAATGCTGCAACTTCTGATGCTTGTGTGAGGTCTGTATGGACAACCGTTACTCGATGTCTTTCAAAAGCAGTTACTGATTCTGCTCCTTCGTATCCTCCGCCACCTAAACGGTCTTCTAGATTTCCGAGCTCAGCACTTGTTACTGTAACTAAACCATCATCATCTCCAGGAATAAGTGTACTAATGAAATAAGGACGATTTCCGGAGATCAAATAGTATTTTGCATTGACTACATCTGGTAGATTTATTTGACCCATGAATGTGCTCGCATAGACAATATCTTCAGCACCTTTTGAAAATGGATTAAAGAATACGTCTGAGAGATGCAAATTTATAACGGATTCTGCGAATGAATGTAAAAGAAATTGACTTTGAATCCCTTGATGGGGAGTTCCTAGGGTTACAAGCTTATCGATGGCATCAGGATGATCTCTTGCATATCCTCGAGCTACAAGACCACCCATAGAGTGAGCTACAATATCCCAAGTAAAGGGAACATCTCCTAGAGTATTAATTTTTGATTCCAACGTTGAGATATTCGTGCTTATATGTAAACCACTGGGGTATTGAAATGTCATCACTCGATTATTATAGAGTTCATTGAGAAGAGGCAATACGGGATCATTAAACACTTGAGGAGAGCTTCCAAAACCATGGATAAGCAAAGCAACTTTTTCTGGAGAAGAAGTATTCACTCCTCTTGTATTAAGCTGTGCACTCTGCACCATTTTCGGAAGGTTAATTACAAAGGTTTTCAGAGAAAAAGATTCTTGATTATCTTGTTGATTAGGTGGGAATTGAAATTCAGCTTTTCCTTGGTATACATACAGAGACTCTAAAGCTGTTCCTGAAGAGGTTTGTGCAATTCCTAATACTCCGTCTGTTACACTGCTGAGAGGGAAGCGGATATTTATGGTATCCTGCAAAGAGGTTCCAAAGTTTACTTCTAGAGGAAGAGATATTCTTTGTGCACCGTCATTTGTGATCTCAGTTATACTCGTTGGACTTCCCATAGAAACTGTTGCATCTTGGGAAAGGGCTAGTGGGGGAATTACTATTTCATATCCATTTGATGAGATTGTTCCACCGGAGCTTCTCGTTATTGTTTCTGTTACTAATGGAATAGGTTGTGAGGGCGGATTAACGGGAGGATTTATTATTCCTTGAGAGCCTTCATCTTGAGCACATCCAGCGATAGCTGCAGCTGTCAGGATAATTGCAGATGCTCTTTTAATTTTTTTAGCCAAAGATCTTTGCATCAATAAAATAATACGCCTTTGTATAAAAAAGTTTCTACTTCTTTACAACTTTGTCTTCTTTAAAGAATTTCTTTGCAATCATAAAAACTACAAAAGCTATGATTATAAAATTTAGAATTGCTCCAAGCAAGGCACCCCACCCTATGATAATAGGACCTAGTTTAAAGGTTGCGGTTTGCCAGGCTCCTCCTGGAATAAAAGGAGTAATTAAAGGCATAATTAAATAATTTACCATAGACTGTACCAATGTTGTAGCTGCTACACCAATGATAAATGCAACAGCTAGGCCAATAACTTTATACTCTTTTAAAAAATCAGAAAATTCCTGCATCATTTTCATAGGATTATTAGATATTCTCTTGTATTTAAAGATAGAGGGAAAGATTTTTAATAGTCAAAGAGAATAAAGCGCTATGAGGTATTACAAAGAGTTAGGATTAAGAGTTGGAATTGCTTGTTTGCTCAATCCTTTTGTTCTGTATTTCCTATTTTTTCCTTTGACTTTGATACTTACTTATGTTTTTCTTTTTTGGATGCCTGCAACGCTTTCTTTTGCAGCCAAAACTATACTCATTCGAGATGTTCCTTTTCAATTCATTAAAGCTTGTATAGCTCCTAGTGCGTATTTTCTCTTAACGCTTCTCGTAATGTTGACAAAAGATATCTCTTGGAAGGTTAGAATCAAGTCTTGGCTTACTGGAGTTGCACTTATCTTAGGAATGAATATTTTAAGAATAATTGTAGTTATTTTTGTCTTCTTATACTTAGGTAAAGGAAGTTTTGATTCGATTCATTTATTTTTTTGGGATTTCTTTTCAACTCTTTACGTATTTTTTGTCTGGGTGTTCTTAGTGTACAAGTTTAAGATAAAATCCATTCCTTTAGTAGGTGATGTGAAAACTTTGTACAGAAAGATTAAACATTAAGAATCTTGTAATGTAATAAGATCGTTTGTTGTAAGCTTTTGCCTGTTCTTTAGCTTTTCTTCGACTAATCTTGTTCTTTCAGAAAGCAAATCTTTTTTCTGCTGTTCTCTTCTTGCTCTTTCAGAATCAACCTTAGAGGTAAGTGCATTTTGTAATGAGTTAGTTTCTTTGAGTTTTTCCTTTAATTGATTATTTACTTTAGAAAACCTCTCTTTATGCTCAAGGAATTTCTTGAATGCATCTTCTTGTTCTTTTTTTAAGTCTGCAATTTTTTCAGAGGTATCCATTAATCCTCGAAAACTTTCTTTGCTTTTTTTGCTAATTTCTTGCAATTGATTATGATATTTTTGGGCGTTATCTTTTGCTTTGTTAATTTTTTCAGAAATTTCATGTGCTTTATCAAAGATTCCTTGGAAGGTTGCGAATTCTTTTGCTTGTTTCTTTAGAATATTAATCCTCTTCATAATCTTCTTTTCTTCTTCGAAGGGAGGAGCTTCTGTTTCTATTTTTGTTTCAAGCTTTTGAATTTCTTCTTTTAGATAAGAAGGATTTGCTTTCAAATCATATTTTTGGACAATTTTTTCCTTTTCTTTATTGAGAATTTTGATTTCTTTAATTAACGTTTGTACTTCTTTATTATAGGCATCTCTTTTCTCTTTGAAATCTTTCACATCATCATGGGAGTGTTCTTTCGAAGAGCGTTGTGCTTTAATCTCCTTGATAGCTAAAGCAATTTCTTTTTTGAGATCTTCTTTCTTCTTAAACCAGGATTCTTTTTGATCATTAATAGCATTGAGTTCATTTTTCAATGCGACTATTTCATTTTTGGTTTTCTGTAAGTCATTTCTTGACATGTTTCGCCTTAGGAGAAAGAAGTATAAAAAGCTATGCAGAGAGAAAAAATAAAAAGCTTAACCGAACAATGCGCCTAGGCCTGCTGCGGCTGCTGCCTCATCTTTCTTCTCTTCTTTCTTCTCTTCTTTCTTTGTTTCTTTGTGTTCTGCTGCAGGTGCTGCCATGACTGCTTCTTTCAATGCAGCTTCAATGTCAACGCCATCCAATGCGGCTACTAATGCTTTAATCTTCACATCTTCGGCTTTAGCGCCTGCTGCTTCCATCACTTTCTTTACGTTGTCTTCATTTATGGTTTTACCTAATCGATGAAGTAGCAAACTTGCATACACTAATTCCATTTTATTGACCTCCGCTCAATTGTTCTTGAATTTCATCAGGAAGTTTTCCTTTTAAGGATGTTCCTTGTGCTGTTGCCTTTGCTAACAAAAGCTTGATAGTTTCTTTGTTGATATATCCAATAGAAACTGCCAAAGCAAAGGCGTTTGTATTTGCTTGTTGTAACTCTTTGACAAGTTTTGCTTCGTCCATAGATAACGCATCTCTATCATAGACAAGACCATTTTGTAGGATTGCTATAACATTTAAGCCAATTTCCATGGGTTCAATGCCTAATTTTGCCATTAAATCAGATTGTTTTTGATTGATGATATCTCCTTTATGAACGAGAAGTTTTTCTTCTTTTACGGCTACTTTTCCTTCTTCTACTCCCGCCTTAATACCTAATGATCCTAATTCTGAGATAAATGGGCCCGGTGGGAACTTTGTTGGACCTTTCGGAATAACAATATCATACGGAGCCATTTGTCCTGCTTTTGCAGGTGCTTTAGATTTACTCTTTGCTAATTGTTTTGCTAACTTGAAAGGATCTTCAGCTGTAAACAATAATGCTGGAGCACAGTGTTCTAAATGAGCCTCGAGTGCTTCAATATTTTTTATACTGTCTTTAAACGCAGGAATAAGAATTTTGATAAGACGTTTTTTTGTTACTCGGATAAAAACAGTTTTTCTTAAATCTCCTCGAATTTTTTGTAAATTCTTAGAAGGTAAATTCGTTAAATCAACAATTCCTACAATAGGATATTTTGAAAAGTATCCTTTTAACGAGGAAAGTTCTTGTTTTTTCTTTGGAGATACGTGTGCCATGCTTATTTTTTGATCTTAGGTTTTTTTTCAACAGTTACTTTTTGGTGTATAACCGGTCCTTTTTCTGTGATTTCAACGACAGGACCCATCGAGTATTTGAGGAGCATGAGTTTTATGTTTGCTTTTTCTTGAGGTAACGCATGGATAACAGCGTTGTATACTGCTAAGATGTTTTCTGCGATTTCCTCTTCTTTCATTTCTTCATGACCTACCATAACTTTAATTGCTGGTTCGTTTTTTGTTGCGACTTTGACAAGCTTTTGAAGTCTTTCGTAGACTGGTTTTAGAGTAGCTGTTTGAGGGACTACGCAACCTGCTTTAGGATTCGGCATTTTTTGTTTTGGACCTAGGACTTTACCAAAAGAGGTTGCAATCTGTGCCATTAAATTTGCTTGTGCTATGAAAAAATCATATTCCATGGCTATTTTCTTTATTTCCTTCTTTTTGAAGGTTGTAAATTCTTCTTTGAGAATTACGCGGTCGAATAATCCTTTTGCTTGAGGATTTAAATCTTGATCAATTAAAGCGCATGCTTTGACTTTTTTTCCTTTTGAGAATGGTAGCGTAATAAATAATTCGAGTTTTTCTTCGGGTTTTTTTAAATTAATCCCTTTTAGGTTGATGATGAAATCAAATGATTGCTTAAAATTCCTTTTTGGAGAAATCTCTTTGACTTTCTCTATGGCTTGAATGATTGGTTTCTTATCCATGTGATTCCCTCCTACATTACGTAGTGCAACGGGTAAGATAAGGAAAAATTGGGTTGTTTATAAAGATTTGGATTTTGAACTTTTTTCTTTAGCTTGTTTCTCCACAATTTCAAAGAGCTTATCCAATACCTCTTGAGGGATGTTTACCTTCATTTTTGTTTTAAGGTCTTCTAAGAAACACCCTAGATCAAAAGCAGCTCTCTCTTTTCCAAGACTCATTTGCTCCTTTGCTTCGTCAATGAGCATATTCCAATCTATTCTTATTGCATCGATAATTTTTCGAGCATCATCTTTATCTTTTATTCTGTCGGTGGCGCACTTCATAAGGATAATGTCCTGTGGATTTGCAATCTTTAAGATTAAATTATCTCCAAATTGATGTATGTGCTCTGCTCTTTTTTTCATAGTATCGGAAAAGATAAAGTCTATTACCTCTACAACAAACAAATCAAAACGTTCATCAGCAAGCTTCAACATCTCAGGAGTGTTTCTTTTTAAACCATAGACTTTTATTGTGTCCATTCCCACATAGCCCAACGATTTTAGCGCTTCTTTAAAGATATCACGATCTTTTTTGTTCTCAAAGACAATGTCTATATCTAAAGTAGTATCTTTAAATCCTAAAAACATCATCGCTGTTCCACCAATAGCGTACACTGTTATTTTTTTCGTGAGTCTTCTGGCGATGTTCAAGAGCAGTTTTTGTTGTTGGTCTATGGTAATCATTTGTATCCCTCTAGATCTTTCTTATTGAATGGAAGGTAGGTTTTCCAAACTTTTTCTATTTCCATAAAATCTTTTGATTTTAATCCCGAGATAACATAATCGAATTTAGATTCTTTTTTTGGCAAGGCATTTTTCCTAAATTTACTCGTCATTCTCCTTACTTTCATGATCTTACGAGCAAGATCATATAATGCTCCGACCTGCCGTTCTACATGATTTTCTTTTGCAAGTCGATATAATTCAACCCAATTATTAATCTTTTTAAATAGAGCTAAAGAGGCAAGAATGGTTCTAAGGCTTTGAGTTTTGATCGCATAGAGTAACGTTTCCTCTACACTTGGTTCTTTCCCATATATTCTGTGAATTACTGGGGTTGAGATTTTAATGGGAGAATACTGATTCATAATGTCATAGTAGCTTTTCCCCCCTAACTTATTATCTATCGAGATGGTATAGACTCTTGTGTTATTGCTCTGTTTCTTTGTTTTAACATATCCTTCAGTTCTAAGACGATGAAGATAATAAATTGCCATCTTTTTATTCACGTTTAGAATATCCATTACGGACACTATTGTCTGCACGCCTACTAGCTTTTTTAAAAGCTCTATATTTTTCATAATTTAATCTAGGTATAACTATTATATAAATGTTTCTATATTTTTAAATTACTAGCTTAATGTAGTTAGGATGATCTTTAGATTACTGCAAATATTTTTTTAATTTTGAGATAAACTTCTTTTCTTTACTCTTCGAAGGGTGTTTCCTTATATCGAAAGCATCATGAATAATATGGTTTTTGTCTTTAACAGATCGAGCAATAGCCTCGAAAGAATGTTTTATCTTTTTACCTTTGACATTCTGTTCTAATTCAATGAGCCAAAAAACTTCCTTCAAAAGAGGATCAAATTTTATTTTTCCTTTTTCGTAATAAGGAATATAACCTTCACTCATTATCTGTGCTTCATCTCTTAGTGCTGTTTTATCTTCTCTGATGGAGTATTTGTTAGGTCTTATGGGTTTTCCATAAATAAGTTTGTACTCATTGATTTTTTTAAGAAATCTGTCTGGTTTTGCTCTCAGATCTATTTTGAGATTGCTTTTTGTCCATAATTTATTATGTTCAAATTCCCACAAAGATAAAGGAACAACTATGACTGGATGTATCTTAGAACTATTAACATCAAAAATTACACTTTGATATTTGTTTTCAGTGATAATGGGAACCATATCAACATCACTTTCTTTTTTTATTTCTCTTCTTGCAAAGCTTCCTTTGATATAGATAGCAACAAGTTTGTTTTTAGGGATAGCATTAACAACAAGAACTCTTGCTTTTTCAACAGATTTTATTGCTCTTTTTTCGATTGCAGTTTTATTTTTCCAAGTCTTCCAAAAATTATAGTTAACCATGTTATTATCCCCTTTCTTGGGTTTATAATTATATTGTTCGAGACTATCAAAAGAAGTACGGTCTCACAAATAAGTGGAAGAAAACCGAAAGTTATATAGGGCTTTAACAAGAATAATGATAGTATGTCAAAACAAATTAAGAAAGAAACTCTAAGGAGTGATATGCTGTTCATTAAAAAAATCAGACGCAGTGAAGAACAGATTAAAGAAGGCAAATTTGTCAAAACAGATAATTCTATGAATGATGTAGAAATAGATGTTTTATTGATGAAGTAACATGCAAATAATCTTCTCTAGGAATTTTATGAAAATTTTATTTCCTTACGAAAATTATATAAGTAAGGAAGGTTGTATTCTTATTTTTAATGGCTTCTGGAAATAATGGTGATTCTTTGAAGATAGGATGGAAGTATCACGAACAATTGTGTAAAAAATTAAGTACAAAGATTGATTTTGATCCAGATTATATCCTTTGCATCAATAGTGGAGGATTATTGGTTGGGAAATTACTAAGTGAATACAAGAAAAAACCTTTGTTAGTGATTTCAGCTAAGAGCTATACTAAAAGAGAAAGAGGTCCTTTAGAGATTGAAGAATTTTCTGCTTTGGAAAAAGTGAAGGGAAAGGTTCTTCTCGTAGATGATTTAGCAGATAGTGGAAAGACTTTATTGGGAGTTTCTGAAAAGTTAAAGACATTCAAAGCAATAACTCAGCTTAAAACAGCAACGCTCATTGTGAAGCCTATTTCTTTGTTTAAACCTGATTATTTTGTTGTAGAAGATTCGCGATGGATTATTTTTCCTTATGAAGGTGGGTGAATGCTTCATAATCTTAGATATCTATTTACTTCAATATAAGAGATTTCTCTTGGAAATTTTTTTGAGAAACTGATTACAAGCTTCATTCTTAAGTTATAGGAATTTGCATGCTCCATATAAGCAATGGATCCTTGCATTTTCTCATAAATTTTATCATAGTCTATCTTTTGCTGAATAAATAACCGATGAAACTTTTCAATGCTTCGAGTTATATTTTTCCTATTTTGTTTTTTGAGCAAGGTGTAATAATAAAAAACTCTAAATCCAACAAAAGGAATTGGTTTTGTTAATGAAATTATTCGTGTCTTGTCTTGGTGAAGTTCTATTGCGAGATTTTTTTGCAGAAAATTGTTAATACTTTCTTTCCAAATGCTTAGTTGTCTTTTAGAAGGGTGAAGAATCACAAAATCATCGACATATCTGATGTAGTATTTCACTTTCAAGGTGTGTTTAACATAGATATCAAGTTCGTTAAGATAGACATTAGCAAAGAACTGTGAGGTTAGATTGCCTAGAGGCATTCCTTTAGATCCTTCATTATAATTAGAAAGTATCTTTTCTATTAAGGCAATGGTCTGATTACACCGAATTCTTTTTTGGAGAATCTTTAAGAGAATGTCGTGATTGACCTCTTCAAAATAGTGTTTGATATCTGCTTTAAGACAGTATCCTTTTACTTGATTTTCTGTAAACCAACCCTTTTGTTTTCCATTCCTACTCACTTTTCTTTTAAAAATTTCTAATCGTTCTAAGGCTGCCAAAGATCCTTTGCCTTTTCTGTTTGCATAAGAATCAAAAATAAATCTTGGATCAAAAATTGGTTCAAGAATATTACAGATAGCATGATGAACGATTCTATCTCTAAAGTCTGATTTACATATTTTTCTTGTTTTTGGGTCTCGTATGATGAATGTTTCCAATTTTTTAGGTGTATAGGAAAAAAGTAATAGTTCCATTCTTAAGACAGAAAGATTCTCAATTAGATTCTTGGAGAATTCCTGAACGTAGTATTTTTGTGATTTTCCTTTTCTTGCTTTTTGGAAAGCTAAAATAATATTTTCCTCTGAAATTATTTGTTCATAGAGATTTGTGTAAGTTTTCATGATAGAAGTCTTAGATACCAGGGCTATTTCGAAAGCATAACCATTCCTGTTGTTGCCATGATTGTTGCCATTGACATTAAGCCTATGGTCATCGTTCCAATTGGAGTTCAACGCGGAAGAGTATGTAGCTCATCAATTAAAAGTAAATCACCATCACTTCATGAGTTCAGTAAAAACCTACTAAATGTTGTGATTGTATTTTATGGCTTCAAAAGCGCTATTGATGAGCGTGTAGCCCTAGCCAAGCTGTAAAGCTCTCCTAAGACAAAAAGAGAATATTTAAGTTGTTAATAAATGTTTAGAAAAAAATTGTTTGCCTTCGGCACTTAGTTATACCCCGAAAGCACCACCACCCCTGTCGTTGCCACGAAGGTCGCCAACGACACCAAGCCAATGGACATCGCTCCAATTGGAGTCCAACGCGGAAACTCTTTGCACAGAATTTTGTTCTTCTCTTATCTCTAAACCATAAACAAATGGTTTATTTCTAAATCTGGAAGCAACTTCTCCCAATGCTTCAGCTCCACTAACTCCATAGCTTGCAATGACAAAACCATCTTTTGCTAAGGATTCTGGAGTGTGTTCTCCTAATCTATATGTACTTCTTGAGGCAAACCTAATATTTCCATCTTTACTTAGTCTCACACCCTCTTGTTCAGATCCCTTATCTAACTTTTCTTCTAATTCACTCGATTTTAATTCTTGAGTTAAACCAACTGCTAAATTATCATGAACAACATAAACTCCTTTTGTGGTCCATAAATTCCTATTGAAAACCCATAGAAATCTGCTTTGCATAGTCTCTTGAATTTCTCTAAATTCTGGTTCTTCAGAACCATAAGCTCCTTGAACGAGATAGGCTGTTTGCTCTCCCGAAGGAATAGTTAAATTTCTTGATAAGATACCCTTACCAACGGTTCGATAATCATGTGGTCCTTGTGATGGATGAACAAAGGTTAATAGTTTTTCTTGAGGATACACTCTAAGTTCGGTTCTTCCCCTTACAACTTCTGATCTAATATTAGTTTGTTTCATTTTTATTCTCTTTTTGCGCGACTGGCTTCGCCAGTCTTGTCCAATACCCCGAAAGCATAACCACCCCTGCCGCCACGATTGCCGCCATCGACAACAAGCCTACGGACATCGTCCCAATCGGAGCCCAACGCGGAAACTCTTGTAAGAGGTTCATCAACAGACTGGAAACTGTAAAGGTATGGTTTATTTTTATACTTATCAGCAACTTCTGCTAATTTTTCTGCTCCTTCTTTTCCTGCTAAAGCGATTACATAAGAATTTGTTGCTAATTGTAAAGAAGACATTTCTTCAGTTTTAAAGCCAAAAGGAACAAACCTTATACTAGGATCGTTTGCTTCTAATTTTCTTACGAGCTCTGATTTTTCCATGAAAGGCATTCCGTTTCTTATTTGTGGATTATCTTGAATGTAAACACCTTCTTGAGGAATGTATAAACTACCAGTAAAGCCCCAGAGCCATCTTTCTCGCATGATCTCTTGAATTTCTTTACTATGTTTATCATCTGAGTTGAAAGCAGCAGAAACTAAATTAACAGTGTTTGTCATCGTAGGTCTTGCTAAACCAGCTTGTGTAATTGCTTCTCCTACGTTAGCATATGTGTTTGAACCGAAAGCTGGATAGATAAATGTAGTTACAGAATCTCCATGAGGAGCATCTAATTCTGTTCTTCCTTCCCTTACTCTTAACCCTTGATTTTGAACCATAGTCATGTTACACCTCCACGTGTAGTATTTTGATAAAATTTAGAGTTATTTCTTATATTTAAATCTTTCTATTTTGTTATTATTCGTAAGTGATTACTCTTTAGATAAACAATAAACCGATAACACCTCGAAGAATAACTTCTTTTCAGCAGTTTTTTGGTATTCAAAATTATATGTTTTGAAAAGTTTTGGGATTTCTTTTGTAAATGAAGAAGTAAGCAAAAGTATTTTTCCTTTAGGTTTTAGATGAGAAGCTGCTTGTTGTAAAAATTTTTCAATGATTTCATTCCCTCTTGGTCCTGAAGTTGTTTCAAAATCGGGTTGTTCATTTTTTTCTGTAGGCAGATATGGGGGATTAAAGATAATCCAATCAAATTTTTCCCTTACATTAGAAAAAAGATCAGAATATTTCACATTTATTCTTTTTTTCTTTAAGTATACTATGACTTCTTTATTGACATCAACAGCAAGAACATCTTTTGTTTTTTCTAGAGCTGCTTCTGCTAAAATTCCAGACCCAGAACCCATATCAAGCACTTTTCCAAAAACAAATTTTTTTACTTGTTCTACGAGCAAATAAGAATCTTCATGGGGCTCATACATGCTTGACTTGGAGGGTACATCCTTGTTTCATTGTTCCACCCACATACACTACCCCTCCAAGATATTTACAATAGACTGGAGGTGCACTGCAATAAGGAGTTATAACGCCGGTAATAGGTTTATCTTCCATTCTTAGTGGACATTCTCCTCGATCTTTTGCCAATTCTTCTAAACTCTTCGGAGAAGATTTTTGGGTTTTTAGGGTTAAAGAGTTCATTTGATAGCGTCAAAGTGCTCTTTTACTCTTTCTATAATTGCATTAAGATACATATCCTTAATTTTTTTATCAAATAAGACAGAAAGTTCTTCAAATTCGGTTATCCTATACATATTTTGCCTTGTTTCAATCAAATAAATATCTTTCAAACGCTTTAATTGTCTTCTCACATTAGATGAAGCAATTCCTTTCAAAGGCAAATTAGATTTTTTTCTTAACTGGATAGCTAAATCCTTAATTTCTTCAGAAGATAATTCTTTCTTAGCTTTCTTTGCATTTAATAAGACTTGCAGAATATCGACAATCACATCTCTTGAGTCTCCTGGTTGTAATAAACCAATAGAGAGGCAGAGTTTTCTTGTGAGTTCTCTTTTATTCCCTGCATATGGCTTTTCATATCTTCGCAAGGTTAATTCCGCTAAAGGAACGTCTCTTGAGATATTCGCCATACTCGTTTAAAGAGATGTCAGTTTAAATATTTTCGTATTCTAAAGATAGGATTACCTTGGAATCACTGCCAAGGTTCTATCTATTCCGAGTTTTATGAGTTCTACTGGAAAACCCATGTCTTCTGGAGATAACCAGAGATCTTGCTCATTAATGACCCTTCCGCGTCCATTAAACTCTATATAGTGTATATGGGCTTCTTTTGGAATAGCTGCGGGCCCTAAAGCTCCACAGCCTCCGACAGCTGTGCCTTCTGGCTCTCCTATCTTTATGGTTGCGCAAACAAGATTATCACTTAAATCAATATCATTGTTTACTTGTGCATGGGCTATAAGTGTGTAGTAGCCAGCTTCTGAAAAGGTTTTTTGCATTTCTAAGGAGCTGGATTCTCCCGGTTGCAAATTGATGATGCTTGCACTGCTTGATTGTTCATCAAATTTGACTTCTAAGACTCCTTGAGCAACTCCAGAGCCTTCATTTGTTAAAGGAATCTCAATAAAGAAAGGTTCTCCTGGTTGAGGATTTTCATTTGAGAATCGAATCTCTTCGATATGGACATCTGAGATTTCACTAGGATTATAATCAATAGCTAGTAATTGTGTTGTTATCCTTCCAGAATCTGTGTAAATAGTTTTAGTTTCTCCAATGCCTAAGGTGTAAAGTTCTCCTTTCTCTGTTATAGAGAGAAAAGAAAGCTCTTGTTGAATGGCATCTGCATTGGCGAATGCCACCCCTGTCAAAATCAATGCGACCAATAATATAATACTTGATTTTGGTTTCATGTAATTGAAAAGAAGAAAAAGGATATAATGCTTTGTTTTATGTTAGGTAATTTCCGAATTACTCTTTTATATTGAGCTCTTTGGCAATAGCTCGCTGGTCAAAACCAATAATGATTTTTCCATTAATTTCTGTTACTGGTACGCCCATCTGGCCCGATTTCTCAATCATTTCTTTAGCTGCTTTTCTATCTTTTCCAACGTCAATATCTTGAAATTTGATGTTATGTGCTTTCAAGTAATCCTTTTCCATATGGCAAAAGTGACAGTTTGTTGTTGAAAAAACCTTTACTATAGTTTCTTTTTTTGCTTCTGCTTTCATGGCGTTGCTAATTGTGCATCAATAATCTCTTTAAATGCGCTAAACGGATAGGCTCCCGATAACACTTGGCCGTTAATGGAGAACCAGGGTGTTCCTGAAACTCCATACGTTGATCCTTCAACAGCATCTTTTGAAACTTCCTCTGCTTTATCTCCCGAATCTAAACAACTGTTAAACTCTTTGGTATCAAGTTTAATATCAACTGCGTAACTCTTTAGGTCAACGATAGATAAGGATTGCTGATTCTCGAATAATTTATTATGGTATTCCCAGAATTTTCCTTGGTCTTTGGCACACTCAGCTGCTTCTGCTGCTTTACAGGCATCAGGATGCAATTGAGATGTCATAGACGGGTTACAATCTGGATTTAATGGGTAATCTCTGAAAACTAATTTTACTTTTCCTGTATCTATGTAATCCTTTTCTATTTGAGGGAGTGTTTCTGTATAGAATTTTTCACAGTAGGGACACTCAAAGTCAGAAAATTCTACTATCGTTACGGGAGCATCTTGCGATCCTTTGCTTGCATCATCATCAACAGATGCGTATACTGGGGTTGTATCTGTTGGTGTTGTTGGAATCTCTTTTGTTGTATCTACTCCTTGCGGGAAGAATAACGACCCATCTTTAGTAATATAAATATCAAGAGGTTTATCTCCTAGAGATAAGGTAGCTTTAATGACTCCTTTTTCTTCAGTAGCAGAAATTAATGTAGCTTGTACTCCTTGTTGAAGTAAGTTTTTGTTGATAAATACTAATGTAGTCTCAGCTGTTTTCTTTGGAGAACTTGCTGAAAATGATGTAAATCCTTTTGAGAGGATTGCAATGATGAAAAGAAGTGCGAAAAATACTGTTGCAACCTTCCAAATACTAATTTTAACTTTTTTTTCAGAGTGATGCTCTGTTTTTGGGTGTTGAATTTCCATGTTTTTGTACAATGCTCCTTGGTTTTTAAAGGTATCGCTGTAACTTTCTAAAAGAAAAGAAGATTTAAATATGTTATGAATGTTACATCTTAATGGGAGATTTTATTGCGTGTTTGTCTACAGGAAAAGGAACTTGGGGTCATGTCTCTAGGATTATCCAGGATGGAAAGTTTGATCATGTCTATTTAATTACAAATGAATATGGTAAAGAGAATTTCAGCAAAGAAGCGAATGTTGAATTAATAGCTGTGAATATGCAACAGGGTTTGAAAGAGTTAAGAGATGAGATTAAAGAGAAACTGAAAGATAAAATTAATGGTGAAATGGCTGTGAATTTTGTTTCTGGAACAGGAAGAGAGCATATGGCTTTGGTTTCTGCGTTATTACAGTTAGGTGCTGGAATTAGATTAATTGCTTTGACTAAAGAAGGGATAGAAGAGATTTAGAAATCATTCGTAAATATTATCATGATGGTCGTAGTCCAGTAACCTTACTATCTTTTCACTCTCCAAAATTTCATAGGTGAGAACATAATTTCTGATATGAACTCTCCATTGACCAGCCATATCTGAAGTAAGTGGTTTTCCAATTTTAGGGTTTTGAATAATTTGTTGAATCTTTTTGCTAAGAATTTCAAATTGCATTTTGTCTTTTTTTGAAAGTTTTAGAAATAATTTATCTAATTGTTCTGAGATCTCTAATTGGTAACTCATCCATGATACCTCTTCTTAAAATCGTCAAGGGTTCCTATTTTGATGAATTTTCCTTTTCTTATATTGTCTAGTTTTCTCAGATATTCCTCTCGAACTTTTGGTTCTAAAGCTATTTGTGCTTTTATGAATAAATTAATTTGCTGACTCATACTAATTCCATTTTCCTTGCAAAATTCGGAAAACTGTTGATAAGCTTCTTCTTCTATGTTAAATGTTTTTAGTACCATATTAAATAATGTTATTTAAGGTTATTTAAATACTTTTCTGTCCTTTAGGAATCTTTATCTTCTTCATTTCAAGAAAAAAGATATTGAAATTGCTATGAAACCAGAATATCTTTATCATGGAAGTAGTAGGAGAATTCTTAGGAAGTTAATACCTAAACAGTCTACTGATTTAGATAACACTAAAGAAAATTTGCATTTTGCAGTTTACGCTTGCAAGAATAGAGATATGGCTATTGTCATGGCAATCATTCATTGCAAGGGTGTGCATTGGTCTTCTTTGAAATTTATGAAAAAACCTTTAGGGATAGTCTACAAGGGTTGGCCCAAACAAGAGTATGTGTATCTTTACAAACTTCCAAGCGAATCTTTCAAGCAACAAGAGGATGGGGGGGATCAATGGTATTCAGATAAGCCCGTTAAACCAACTCAAGTTGAAAGGCTAAAAATTGAAGATTACTTGCATCTTGTTAGAAAAGCTAATGATAAAGAAACAAAACAATTCTTTCGTACGTATAAGCATAAGTTGAAAGATTAAAATTAGTAATTTTAGAAGCCTTTCGTGATTTCGTTGTTTGTTAAAACTTGGATTCCTAATCCTTTCTGCAGATAGTTTAAAGTAATTCTGTGATGTTTTTCATCCCAAGAAGCAATGCATTCTTTTGCTAAAATAACTTTAAAATCTCTTTGGTAAGCATCTATTGCAGTCATCCTTATACATGCGTGTGTGTTTATTCCAGTGATAATTAGAGTATCAATCTTGTTTTTTTCTAAAAAAAATTCCAATGAGGTATTAAAGAAACCGCTCCACCTTTTTTTGATAATTTGGATATCTCCTTTTTCTACTCTAAATTCTTGAAGAACCTCAGATCCAGGAGTTCCTTGAATTGTTATTTTCTCGTTTCTTTTTTTCATAAATAGATAGGCATCCGACAAGTCATTTTTAAACTCTTGCCGAATCCAAACGATAGGTACCTTGTCTTTTCTCAAAGAAACTATAAGATTATTTATTCCTTCGCAGAGTTTCCTTCTTTTGTTTTTGAGGGCAGCCTTTCTAAAGAAATCATTTTGCATATCGATTACCATGAGAGCAGCGTTCATCGTTGTGTTTTGATTTTCCCCTTTTTAAGGTTTTATGAATAAATATGAAAGGTCACTAAAATTTAGAAACCTTTATATTTTTCTTTAATCTTTAAACTCTATGAGTTTCTTTAAAGATATGCTAAAAGATTCTGAAAGCTTATTCTTGAATGAAATAGCTTTAGATCCTGAGTTTATGCCCAAAGAAGTTCCTTACAGGGAAAATCAACAGCACCATATTGCTGAATGTATTAAACCTTTAGTGCAAGGAAGAACAGGAAAACATCTTTTTATTACGGGAAGCCCAGGAATCGGAAAAACTTTAGCTATTAAACATATTTTTAGAGAGTTACAAGAAGAAACGAATGATGTTATCCCTTTGTATATCAATTGTTGGAAAAAAGATACGGGCTTTAGAATCGTGAGTGAGATTTGCGAACAAATTGGCTATACTTGGACACATAATAAGAAAACTGATGAATTGTTTAGAGATATTTTAAAAATTTTAAATAAGAAAGCGGTTGTTATTTGCTTTGATGAGTGTGATAAGGCAAAAGAATTAGATATTTTATACTCTTTCATTGAAGATTTGTTTAAGAAATCTATTTTATTTGTTACGAATGAAAGCAATTGGATGGCTACATTAGATTCTAGAATTAAATCAAGATTAAATTTGGAAAGACTAGAATTTAAACCTTATACTCTGGAAGAGACTAGAGGAATTTTGAAAAAAAGAATCGAGTATGCTTTTGGGAGTAGTATTGTGGAGAAAGATGCGTTTGATTTCATTGTTGAGAAAACTTTTGAAACAGGAGATATTCGTAAGGGATTATTTTTGTTGAGGGAATCTGGACTGAGAGCTGAGAATAAATCTTTGAAGAAGATTCTTTTAGAGCATGCTCAAGATGCCTTACGTTCTGGTTCTTTTGTTGTGAAAAACTCTGCTGATTTTGATCCTGAAGAACGCGATATTTTGAATTTGATTAAAGAGCATTCGGGTAAAACGATGAGAGAATTATTTGACTTACATCCGGGAGAGAAAAGCTATAGGACCTTTCAGAGAAAGATTGGAGATCTGAAAAGAAATAAGCTTGTAATTTACACTCCTGCTGAAGATGGACAAAGCGTTAGAGTAAGCTATAACCCTACATTAACAGAGTATCAAAAGAACTAAACATTATATTGAGCACGAAATTTTTCAAGCAACCTATCACTTTCTAATAATTGTTCTGGAGTTGCACCTTTGCCTGTCAAAATTTCTTTGTGAATTTCGTAGACCATTAGAGTAATATCTTTTTCTTCAGGTTTCGTCATTAGTGTACTAACGGTCCCAGCAATATTCCACACCACATAATCTTCAATGGACATATGCTCATTAATTCTAACTTCAATTCTCAAAGGCTCTTCAGCAACCATACCTTCATTAACGCAGATACTTTTATAAAATATTTCATCTTCTAAAAAGAGGATTATTAAAATGCCAAACAAACCCATACTTCGCATTAACATGGTTAAACAAGGAATTGTTTCAGAATATGATGAGTTTATCGAAGTATTAAAAGCGAGAAGATTGTACGATCCGAATCTCCTTTACGTTGGAATTGATGGTAAAGATGTGCCTGAACTATTGAGGATTGGAGGAGTTATGAATAAATTGCTTGGTTGGGATCATTCTCACACTGAAGATCATTTAGATTCTGAAATCCTTGAACTCAGAGAACATATTCCTCACGCCAAACCAGAAGATTATATTTTTGCTGGAGCTGAAAGTGATTTGATGGCTAGTGAAAGTGAAACTGTTGTGCATCCTTTTTATTGTGCAGGGCAATATTTGAATCCAGTAATCGCTATTTATGATGGAACAAAATTTGAGCGAGCATGTTATACTTCCATTACTCTCGAAATGGTTAAAACCTTTCTTGACTCTGAGAAGAAACTAGAGGCTTTAGTGGCTGTTGCTTATCTCCAATACTAAGATGTAAATTTAAATATTAGATAATAATCGTTTCCGATTTCTCATCTTTTTCATCATCAAAATCAGTTACTAGTGCTTCTGTTGTAATGACCATAGCTGAGATAGAAGCTGCGTTCTGTAAAGCAGTTCTTACAACTTTCGTAGGATCGATGACTCCTGCTTTGAATAAATCTTCATAGGTATCCGTTTTTGCATTATAGCCTATGTTGTCATCTTTTTCAGATTTTAGCCTTGCAATCACTTCTGCGCCTTCTTTTCCTGCGTTTTTAGCAATTTGTCGTACAGGCTCTTCTAAAGCTCTTTTGACAATAGCTAAACCAATTTGCTGATCATTCTCCAACTTCATGTCTAAGACTTTGATAGCTCTATAAAGCGTAACTCCTCCGCCTGGAACTACGCCCTCTTCGACAGCTGCTTTTGTTGCATTAAGTGCATCATCAATACGCATCTTCTTTTCTTTCATCTCTGTTTCGGTAAAGGCTCCTACTTTAATGACAGCAACTCCTCCACCTAATCTTGCTAATCTTTTTTGCAAGTCAGATTTCTTATACTCGGAATCAGATGCTTTAATTTGTCCTTCTAAAAGTTTTTTTCTTGATTCAATCTCTTTTGCTTTTCCTTTACCTTCAACAATTAAGGTCGTTTCATTATCTATGGAAATTTTTCTGGCAGTTCCTAAGCTTTCTTCGGAAACAGACTCTAGTTTCATGCCTTTGTCTTCGCTGATTACTTTTGCTCCCGTAAGAATAGCGATATCTTCCAAAAGTTCTTTAGTTTCATCTCCAAAGCCAGGAGCTTTTACTGCACATACTTTGATTGCTCCTCGAATAATATTTAGGATAATAGCAGTTAATGCTTCTCCTTCAATATCTTCTGCAATAATCAATAAGGGTCTTCCTTCTTGAGATGTTTTTTCAAGAATTCCCATGATTTGTTTTACAGTACTAATTTTTTTATCTGTAAGTAAAATGAGGGGATTTTCGTATTCGCAAATCATTTTTTCATGGTCTGTTGCCATATAGGGAGAGATAAAGCCTCGATCAAATTGCATTCCTTCAACAACTTCTAAGGAAGTATCCATGCTTTTGGCTTCTTCTACTGTTATGATGCCATTATTCCCTACTTTCTCCATAGCATCTGCGATTAAAGAACCAATTTCTTCATCATTATTCGCAGAGATAGTAGCTACCTGCATTATTTTTGTTTTTTCTTTCACATCTACTGATTTTTGTTTTAAGTATTCAACAACTTTTATAGTGGATTTTTCAATGCCTTTCTTTACTTCTATAGGATTTGCGCCAGCTGCAATATTCTTCAAACCCTCTGCAATCATCGTTTGAGCCAGTAATACAGCAGTAGTTGTTCCATCTCCGGCAATCTCTTGAGTTTTAGAAGCTACTTCTTTGACTAGTTTAGCACCCATATTTTCAAATTTATCGGCTAATTCAATCTCTTTCGCAATAGTAACTCCATCATTAGTAATAAGGGGATGAATAGGTTTGTCTAAGACTACATTTCTTCCTTTTGGACCTAGAGTAACTTTTACCGTATTTGCAACTTTGTCTACTCCTCTTAGAAGAGCTTGACGTGCGTGTTCATCAAACATAATTTGTTTTGAGCTCATTTTTCCTCCATCTTAGCTAAGATATCTTTGACTGAGATTATAAGATACATTTCATTTCCAAATTCGAATTCTTCTGAACTATAGCCTCCATATAATACTTTATCCCCTACTTTTACTGGAAATGGTTTATCATTAGAAGTTCCTAGTTCTATGACAATACCTTCTTTTTTGTCTTTTGCTGATTCTGGGATGTATAATCCTGATTTTGTTTTTTCTTCTTTTGTGATTTTTAGTAAGATTCTTCTTCCTATTGGTTTAATATTCATTGTAAAGCCTCCTTAGACATCTCCCCTTTTGCATTATAGATTTAAAGCTGCTATTTAAAATTTTCTAATTTGAAGAAAAGAGATCTTTTATCATTAGTTATCAATTCTTTTAGTATCCGAACTTTTTGTTATAGGTGGGATGATCTATAATGTCAAGAACAAATGCTATAATCTCTACTTGTTCGTTGTTCGTTAAGGTATAAAGCATTCGCCAAAAGACAGGAAGTTCAACTCTGAATAAATTTGTTGTTCCATATTTTTTCTTGTATTCCTCTGGAATTAAATCTTTTGCAATTGGATCTCCGTAATGAGTATTTGCTTTTATCAAATCTTTTTTCTGATTTATCGCCTTTAGAATCATTCTTGATTGTTTTGAATTTTCTGCCTCTTGATTAAGATTTTTATAAACTTCTTCTGCCTCAGGAGATAATGTTACTCTTACCTCTTTCATAATTCAAAACCCTCTGTGATTGCTTTTTTAAGGTTTTGATTTGTATTTTGTATCCAAGTTATACCTTTTAGAGTCACTGCAATTTTATTGCTCGCTTCCAAGTATTGTAAAATACGTATAAGAGTATTATGATTAACTTGTCTTGGAATTCTTCTTTTTAATTCTGCCACACTTATAACACTCTCATTCACATTTTTTAGCGTTTCTTCTATCATTATTACAGTGTTTAATGTAGGCCAGTGTGCTGGTTTTTTATGTTTTAGTTCTTGTGACATCTTTATATCCTATTATTATTTATTTATGATAATTAGATACATATTCATATTTAAATGTTTGGTTTTTTTGAAGTTTTAGACAAGGATAGTTATTCTTGTTAATTTTAAGGTTTTTTAAAGTTTGAAAATTGTTGGAAGAAAGTTTTATATTTGACAGTTACTGAAATACACTATTGTTAGGGGTATTTTAAATGGCATTTACGCAAATAACCAAAGAACAAGCAAAGGCTGAAGTAAAACGCCTTATTGATAAATATAACAGAATTCTTGAATCTGGAGCCATAAAAAGATACAAAGAAGAAGATACAAAAGCTGAATTTATTGAGCCATTGTTTGAAGCGCTTGGTTGGGATATCAGAAATACTGAAAATGACGATGAAGTAGTAAGAGAAGAAAAAATCTCTAAAGGAAGAGTAGATTATTCATTCAGGATTAATGGAATACCTAAGTTTTTCTTAGAAGCAAAGGCGCTTAAAGAAGATTTAGATAATATCAAATTTGTTGAGCAAGCAATTAATTATTCTTGGCATAAAGGATGCACTTGGGCAGTGCTTACTGATTTTGAGGTTATTAAAATCTTTAATGCAGAATGGAAAAGTGCTAATCCTTTACAGGCACAATTCGGGCAGAGCTTACCTTGCAGATTGTTTTTAGAAAAATTTGATGCTTTATGGTTTTTATCTAGAGAAAGTTTTGAAAAAAAATTACTTGATAGTGAAGCTGAGAAATGGGGCAAAAAGGTAAAGAAAGTTTCTGTTGATAAACAGCTATTAGGTGATTTGACAAGTTTTAGAGATTTACTCAATAAAAATATTCTCAAAAATAACGCTTCTAAGAATCTTTCGGGTGATGACTTAGATGAATCTGTGCAGAGAATTATTGACAGATTAATATTTATCAGAACACTTGAAGATAAAGAACTTGAGGCTCCTATATTACAGTCAGTTATTCGGGAAGATTTGAGCAAAAGAGTTTATAAAAAATTAAACTTGATCTTTAGAAAAATCGATGATGTCTATAACAGCAAATTATTTACTCCTCATTTATGCGAAAATTTAGAGATAGATGATGATGTTTTGACAAAAATAATAAATGGACTATTCCATTCAAGCAGTGCTGTACATTATGATTTCTCTGCCATTGACGCTGATGTTTTAGGGAATATTTATGAGCAGTATCTAGGACATATTTTAAAGAAAACCAATAAAAGAGCTACCTTATCTGAAGGAAAAACGCATAGGAAAGAACAAGGAATTTATTACACTCCTACGTATATAGTAGATTACATTGTTAAAAATACGGTTGGTGAATTGGCTAAAGACAAAAAATTTGACTTGAAAAACATTAAAATTCTAGATCCTGCGTGTGGTTCTGGGTCGTTTTTAATGAAAGCATTTGACTATTTAGTCACTTTTGATAAAAAGAAGAATAGAGAAGCTGATCAGACCAAGCTTGATACAACTGGAGTTTCTGCATCGTATAGCAGGAAAGTAGAGATTCTGAAGAATAACATCTTTGGTGTTGACTTAGATCCCAAAGCGGTTGAGATTGCACAACTTAATTTACTCTTGAAAGCTGCTGAGAAAAAAGAAAGACTGCCAACACTACAAGAAAATATTCGAGTTGGGAATTCCTTGATTGATGATGCTACAATTGCAGGGAATAGGGCTTTCAAATGGGAAAGTGAATTTAAAGATATAATGGGTGCTGGTGGATTTGATGTTGTGATTGGAAATCCTCCTTATATCAGACCGCACAACATTCCTGAAATTGATAAAAGGTATCTTTGGAAACATTACAAATCATCTTCAAACAAGACAGACATATACGCTTATTTTGTTGAAAAAGCAATTGAGTTAGTAAAGGATGGTGGAAAAATTGGTCTTATAACCTCTAATACGTATTTTTCTTTGCAGAGTTTCAATAAAATTAGGTCAATTATATTGAAGAACTGTGTTATTGAGAAAATAATTAACAAAGTACCAAGTGATGCTTTTGATGCAGTGGTTAATACAGCCGTAATAATATTAAGAAAGACATCACGCCCAAACGAAATTTTAAGGAATGAAATTGAGTATTTTGAAATAGAAAAAATGAACTCTATTAAGTTTGTGTTAATAAGAAAAATTCCACAAAAAGTATTTTGTGATGATGCTAATCAAGCGTTCACATTTTTGTGGGATAAAGAGTATAAATCACTACTTGACAAATTAGAAATTGATTCCCAACATCTAGGTAATATTTTTGAAATAAGAAACGGTCTAGCTACAGGGGACGATCCAGTCTTCATTAAATCTATTAAAGAATCAGAAGTTGATAAACCTGTACTATATGGAAAGGACATTCTTAGGTATGGGGTAAATTACAGAAAACTTTACGTTCATTACAATCCAGAAAAAATGATTAAACATAGAAAAACCGCTAGACCTGCTTCACTAGATTGGTTTGAAATTAATGAAAAGATAATTATACATCAAGTGGGGGGTTCAAATATAAAAGCGTATCTCGATAAAGAATCATACTATGCCACAATTTCGACAATAATAATTAGAAAATATCCAAACTCATTGTATGACTTAAGATACGTATTAGCAATTTTAAATTCGTCATTGATAAAACACTGGTATAAAAAACAAGCCGTTACTTCAACAGTAAAAGTTTCTGAGTTGAGAAGAATTCCAATGCATTCAGTCAAAGGAAATTTGGAACAAAAGATATATTCTCGTCTTTTGATGTTAGTTGAGAATATACAAACGATAAAAGATAAATTTCTACAATTAAAGGACAAAAAAACTGATGAAAAAGTCCGTCTTGAAAAAGAAATAGAAAAGCTCGATAGTGAGATTGATGAAGAAGTTTACAAACTTTATGGCATCACTGATGAAGAAAAGAAGATTATTGAGGATTCTTTGAAATGAAGAAAATAACAAATCCAAAAAAAGGTTATTCTTCATTAATAACAGAGATAGGATTTTTGCTTGAGCAAGGAAGAAAGAACGCATATCAATCGGTAAATACCATTCTTGTAAAAACCTACTGGGAAATTGGAAAAAGGATTGTTGAATATGAACAGGAAGGGAAAGAACGGGCAGATTACGGCTCTGCGCTTTTGAATCTTTTATCTAAGGATTTGATGGAAAAATTTGGGAAGGGCTTTTCCCAAGATAATCTAGAGAGGATGAGAAAGTTCTATTCTCTGTTTAGAAATTCCGAGACAGTGTCGCGGAAATTGTCCTGGAGCCACTACTGCCTTTTGCTAAGGATAGAAAATGACTTGGCACGCCAATTCTATCTTATCGAAACTGAAAAAGAGTTTTGGAGCGTAAGAGAACTTGACAGGCAGATAAATTCAATGCTGTTTGAGAGGCTCGGATTAAGTAGCAAAAAAAACAAGCTCATTAAACTTTCAAAAAAAGGTCAGATTATAGAAGCACCTAAAGATATTGTAAAAGACCCTTACATTCTAGAATTTCTTCGTTTAGAACAGAAACCTGCGTATACTGAAACAGACTTAGAAAATTCAATTATTGATAACTTGCAAAAATTCCTTTTAGAGTTAGGAAAAGGCTTCACTTTTGTAGATAGACAGAAAAGAATTGTTCTAGAAGATGAGCATTTTTACATAGATTTAGTGTTTTATAATAGAATTTTAAGGTGTTTTGTTTTAATAGAACTAAAAATAGGCAAGCTAACTCATAGAGATTTAGGACAGCTTCAGATGTATGTTAATTATTATGATAGAAAAATAAAATCAGAGAGTGAAAATAAGAGTATAGGGATACTTTTGTGTGCAGATAAAAAAGAGGCAATAGTAAGATACACCCTTCCAGAAGACAATAGTCAAATATTTGCTTCAGAATACAAACTCTATCTTCCTGACAAGAAAGAGCTTCAGAAAAAGCTACAGAGATTATTAGAGAATAAAGATTAAAATGGACAAAGACAAAACACTTGTCGTATTTCAAAATAAGAAGATTAGAAGAATCTGGCATGAAAATCAATGGTTTTTCTCAGTGGTTGATGTTGTGGGAGTTTTAACTGACAGCACTGACCCTAAAGACTATTGGTATAGGCTAAAAAAACGGGAATCTGAATCAAGCAACATTGAGTTATCGACATTTTGTCGACAACTGAAATTAATCTCATCGGATGGTAAATTTTATGAGACTGATTGTGCAGATACAAAAGCAATTTTCAGAATAATCCAGTCTATCCCTTCTAAGAAAACAAGGGTTGAGCTAGAGAGTAGAACAAAAAGACCAATCGTAAGCAAGGAAAATTACTTAGATGCACCCGAGAAAGAAAAGCGAAAAAGACTTCCAGAGTCTTAAAATGGTTGATAGAGAATACCTGGATCATTTTGTTAACATTAACAAAACGATAGCAAAGCCATAGGTCACAAAAATGACAAAAGACAAAAAATCATTAACTTGGAGTTTGAGATGAAAGAACTATTTAACAAACAGGAGTTAAAGAAAATCTATAAAATTCTCAATGCATATGATCAGAGATTATTAGTAAATCCTGCTGAAAGCTGGGAGATGGACCATTATGATGAGCCTATTGCCGATAAAAAAGGCTTAAAAGAAATTTTAGGAAAAATTGCGTCTCTTTTACCTGCAGAAGAGGTTAAAGAATCAAAAAACATTATTCTCAGAAGAAAGTATGACACCTTGAATAATGAAATCAATGCTTCTGTTTATAAAAAAATTGAGAATGCCTTTGAAGGAAAAAATACGTTGAAAATTGGATATTTCGATATGAAATCTGCTGAATCTATCTCTAGATTAATTGATATTTATTATAAATCGAGGAAATACACCATAGCATACTGTCATTTACGGAAGGCAATAAGAAAATTCAGAACCAGCAGAATAACGTCGGCAAAAATTACTGAAGAAAATTATACAATTCCTGTTAATTTTGATAAAAACAGTTATTTATGAGGGTTTGATACTATGAGCACATTCACTAATAAAACGGGATTGGAAATCTTGGAATTTATAAGCAATCTTAGAATTAATTATAGCAGGACTAACCTTTCAAAGATGGTGTGGCATGAATTTGGAGAATTTTCCATACTGCATGCAAAAGATTTGCTTTCGCAACTTTTAGAAAAAAAGTACTTGAAAGAGATAGATATTGGAAGAGGTTTTGCTATGATCGTTGTTGAACTTAGTGATAAAGGAAAAGAAGCAATACAAAATAAGGAAACTATTATTCTTGATTTTCAGAGATTCTACACAACAACATACAAAACAGCTGCAGATATAGGTATTGTGGATAAAGATATTATTGTTGAGTATTACAACATAAAAAAAGAGCTTATTGAACTCCAAAAAAGAGAAGAAGAACTAAAAGACACTATAAAACGCGCCATGACTGAAAATAACACACCAGAGATACATGATGAATTGATGGATTTGTACTGTAAAAAATTGGAAAGAATAACCTACCCCAAAGAAAAGGTAGAGAGGCTTGTCCCTGAGAATATTCTTGAACATATAAGGACTCGGAATGAGGTTACCATTTTACTGGCAAAACTTAAAACAAACAAGGGGGCTATCTTATGACAAAAATACTTCAATTGAAAATAGCTTTGAGAGGCATAAAGCCTACAATCTGGCGCAGATTCTTGGTTAAAGATGAGATTAACTTTCAAGAGCTGCATGATACTATTCAAGATGTTATGGGCTGGGAGGATTACCATCTGTTTGAATTTCAAATTGATAAGATGCGTATATCCGCTGATGAAGAAGGACATAACCTTGCTGAGAACAGCCTAAAGAGTTTATATGAATCTCCTGAATTCTTGAAAATGCTTAAACAAACAAGAATGAAAAACGGTTCAGCAAGCTTAGATATCAATAAGATAAATAAAATTCTCAAAGAGCAACAAAAAAACAAAGAACTATCGAGATATACACTAAAATCAAAGATAAATTCACTGATTAATACAGAAAAACAAAAAATTTTCTATGTCTACGACTTTGGGGATGGCTGGAAACATACTTTAACTCTGGAAAAGGTTTTAGACATAGTTGATGCTATTACTCCTATTCCTACCTGCTTGGCTGGTGAGCGTGCATGCCCTCCTGAAGACTGTGGAAGCGTCTATGGATATGATAAACTAATTGAGATCAAGAAAGACAAAAAACATCCAGAATATGGAAAGAGAATTGTAGAGTGGTTAGGGGAAAATTTTGATTTTGAAAAATTTGATATTAATGAAACCAACAAAAAGCTTCATAGATTAGCCAAAGTAGATAAAAGAACAAGATATTGGGTGCAAAAATGAAGAGGTTTTGGTGTAAAATTAGTTAGGAAGAATTGAAATTCCTCCTCTTTGATTTTTAAAGGAACCTTTTTATAATCTTACAAAGTCAAAGATATATGCATAAAGTCTTAGTTCATTACGCTGAAATCGCCTTGAAAGGAAGGAATAGATACTATTTTGAGGATAAGGTTATTGAAAATATCAAGAAAAGTGCTTCTTATTTTAATGTTAATTTGAAAAGAGTAAGAAAAGAATACAAAAGATTGTTATGTATCTTTGAAGATTCTCCTGAAAATATCAAAATTGTTTTAGGTCATGTCTTTGGAATCCGGTATTTTTGCATTGTGGAAGAGTTGCCTAAAAAAACTGAGTCTGTTTTGCAGTTTACAGAACGCTTTCTTAAAGAAAATAAGAAAAAAGGATTTACTTCTGTCTCTTTTAAAACAAAAAGAGCGGATAAAACATTTCCCTTAACTTCTGTTGAACTGAATACACAATTTGGAGAGATTGCTTCACAATTAGGGTTAAAGGTAGATTATTCACATGCTCCTATCACTTTATTTACGGAGATTACTGAAAAAGAGATCTATTGCTTTTCTGAAAAACTGCAAGGAGCGAAAGGATTGCCTGTTTCAAGTGGAGGCAAAGTTCTTGTTTTACTTTCTGGTGGGATAGATAGTCCTGTAAGTGCTTGGCAGATTATGAGCAGAGGATGTAGTGTTGATTTTATGCATGTGCATCCTTTTTCGCAGAGTAATCAGGCCGAGAAAATTGAGACATTAGTGAAAATTCTTAATAAATTTCAGTGGAATTCAAAATTATATCTCATTTCGTATGCTCCTTATGAAGCGTATGTTTCTGGAAAGATTCCTTCAAAGTATGATTTGGTCTTTTTCAAGCACTATTTATTAAAACTAGGAGAAAAACTTGCTTTAGATCTAGGATATGACGCTATCGTTACAGGAGATAATTTAGGACAAGTAGCTTCTCAGACTATTGAAAACATGAAAGCGAGTGGTTTTGGGTTGCAAGTTCCTTTGTTCACACCTTTACTTACTCATGACAAGGAAACAATCATTGAACAAGCTAAGAAGATTGAAACTTATGACTTAAGCATTAAAAGCTATAAGGATTGTTGCAGCCTTTTTGCCCTACATCCTAGTACAAGGACAAAATTAAGCTATTTTCAAAATTTAGTGAAGAAAATTCCTATGGAAAAACTTGTAGAGAAGAGTTTAGAGAACATGGAAATTAAGATTATTGCATAATATATTTTCTAATTGATATATTCTAGAGGTACGTCAGCGTCATGGCTGCGCGTGAGCTATATAAGAAAAAGTGCTTCCTAGATTCTATGACAGATTTAAGCTTACAAACAATAAAATTGTTACTTAGTAGACAGCTTTCCCACTTGCCTATGTCTAGAAAAACACTTGGAGGTGCAGAACATGAACATTTACGCAAGAGAGGATAGATTAGCAATGCTAGAAGGAGATGAGATTGATGTTTTAGAATTTGGGTTTATGGAAGGGTATGAAGCTTAAGAAAAAAAGAAAAAAATTGAATAAAATTATTTCTTCTTTTTTCCAGATTTCTTTTTTGCTATGTTTATCACCTCTTTTTTTCCCCAACACTAAATTGGGAAGTTATAGAGAATTATTGATGATACTCCCTTATATAGTTTTCTATGTTAGAGTATCTTTTTGAGATTCATAAAAATAATTTTTTCTGTTTCTTCGACGGTAATTTGCTTTTTTTCTGCTATTTCTTTAATGGCCTCTTGGACAAATGCTGGTTCATTTCTTTGCTCTTTTACAGGAGAAAGATAAGGGGCATCCGATTCAGTTAATAATTGAGAAATAGAGACTTTATCGACGAGAAACTTAAAATGCTCTGATCTTACAATTGAAGGAGGAATAGAAAAATACCAACCTTGATCTTCAATTACTTTAATCTGTTTTTTATTTCCGCAAAAGCAATGCATGACTATTTTTTTTGATTTTGAAGTTTGTAGTGTTTCAATAGTTTCTTGCTCTGCTTTTCTGGAATGGATAATCAAAGGAATATTCTTCTTTTCCGCAATTTTAATACATTCTACAAAAACTTCTTTTTGTTTTTTTAGATTGGGATAGGTATTGTCTAAACCAATCTCAGAAATCGCAGTAATTTTTCTCTTTCGGATAAAGTCAAGCTCATTATTGATTTCTTCATGAGAAAGTGTTATTGCGGTGCTTGGATAGATACCAAGAGCAGATTTTACAATAGGATATTCTTGAGCAATTTTTAGGGTATTTCTGTTAGACTTTTGATCAATGCCTGCTGAGATAATTATTTTTACTTCGTTCTTTTCGGCTCTTTTGATGACTTCAGGTAAGTCCTTTTCAAATTGGGCATCATCTAAATGAGCATGAACATCAACGAGCATGTTAGAAGAGCAACATAAAGGGTTGTGCAATGAATTTTAGTAGTTTCCAAATGAATGGCGCCATGTTAATCACAATTAACGCTAAGGCAAAGATACTCACCCCAATAAAGACTTTCTTTGCCACTTTTTCATTCTTGAAAATTGCTGTACAGGCAGTTAAGAACATTCTTCCCCCATCTAAAGGACCCATAGGAAGTAAATTGAATAAGCCAACCCCTAAATTAATGAGATATAGCCAGTAGATTAAAAGACCAATCCATAAGAGTACTTTAGGGAAGAAACTTCCGTATTTCTCTTTCACCGATTCTTTGATTCCTGTTTTGATTGCCTGCGTTTGTATTCCTAGGTAGCCAAAAGATTCCCCGTTAGGATGAGCTTTAGGTGTAATAGTTAGAGTAGTTCTTTCTGTTTTAAGAGTAAGTGGAACTCCGGGAGTAGTTTTCTGTATTTGTTTTGTAAAGTCGCTTGGATTTTTTACTTCAACATCATTAACTGCTAAGATTACATCTTTTGCTTGCAACCCTGCCTCTTTTGCTGCTCCCCCATCCATAACAGACATCACTTGCACTCCTGAATATTCTGTTAAGGATACTGTCCAAGGAGCAAAAGTAATTCCGGCTAATAAGACAAAGACAAATCCTAAAATGATATTAGACAAAGGACCTGCTGCGAAAACAGCTAATTGAGCTTGTTTTTTCTTTTTCACTAAATCTTTTTCATCGGGCTCAACAAATGCTGCCAAGATAGGACCTAAAAATGCAAATCCGGATGAATTTACTTTGATTTTATTTGCTCTGGCTAATACTCCATGAGAAAATTCATGCACAACAGCTACAAAGAATATTGCTATGATCCAGTGCCAGAAAGATAATGCAGGTAAACCTGGGATAGAAACACCTGGAAGAACAGGAGCTACAGCAGGGGGTGCTGAGGGTACAGTAATTAATCTGATAGTTCCTTGAATTAAGACAAAGAAGATAAATGCCATTCCAATAAACCCAATAACTATACCAAAATATCCAATAAACTTCCAGAATCGTGGAGCTTTATTCGCTAATTTATCCATTAATTTAATTCCTAATTGTGTTCTATATAAAGCGAAAATTCCTCCTTGAACTTCAAATTTATTACGTTTAATTCTGAAAATGATAAAGAGAATAAGGAAAAAAACAAGCAATGAGATTAGGTCGTAATTCATTGTTTATTTCCCTTTCTTAATGGGTCTTAAAGCTTTTGAACCGCATTTTTTGCAGGCGTGTTTTTTTAGAAGGATCTTCTGCATCGAAGTTCGTTGTTTCGTTTTGCAGCGCTTACACACAAACACATTGTGGAATAAACGCATTGAAGCTTCGGGAAATTTTACCATGATTACCTCACTTGTTTGATGATCTTATCATTAAGCACAATCCAGTATAGAACTTGTGCACCTTCTTTTATTTCGTCTTTTAGTTCTTCTGAAATTTTTAAATCAAAAGTTTCATAGGTATCGGAATCCATGACTGTCGCCATGTCTCCATGTACGGAAAGGACTTGCGCTCCTTTCTTCTCTACAATAGGAACATCTATTTTATCATGGCCTGGGCGAACGATGATTTTTTTTAGTGGATTGACAATTCCTACAGCTTCAATCCTTGCTTTTGCATGTCCATGTTTTCCGGGACGAGAAGTTTGAATACTTACAACTCTGCAAGCAACATCATCAATAATTACATAGCCGCCTGCCTTTAAGCTTGAAACTTCTACTAATTTCTTTGTCATAGGAAAGAAAGAAGAAGAATTCTTTAAAAAGGTTTCTATC